>Ga0307431_1000691_pt1 | contig 21696 bp, 5 predicted proteins | sample SalMarWE160170MG_FD_202155 | JGI IMG/M metagenome (GOLD analysis project Ga0307431, IMG submission 202155) | Salt marsh sediment microbial communities from the Plum Island Ecosystem LTER, Massachusetts, United States - WE1603-170 | ecosystem: Environmental > Aquatic > Marine > Intertidal zone >...
ACCATTGCACGAAATGAGAACCAGTCGCTGCATTAGCAGTCAAAGTAACAACATCACCATAATAATACGGACCAGACGGAACAGCATTCACCGAACCACTACCAGTACCGCTATACGTGATTGAAAGTGTATACGTATCTTCAGTAAACGTAGCAGTTACTGTTTTGTTGGAATCCATTATTATGTCTGTTGGATTCTCACTACCAGTTAAATTGCCACTCCAATGATCAAATGACCAGCCAGCACCAGCAAACGCCTCAAGCTCAACAATGGTACCGTTTGTATAGTTCACCTGATCAGGATCTTTTGTTACGGTTCCATTACCAACAGTGTTTACAGTCAAGGTGTAATTTTGTATTGGTGATATAACTCCACCCTCACAAACTATAAAGAAATCTGCATTTCCAGGTATACCACTAGCAGGGTAAGGATCAGTAATGTTAAAAGTGTGACTGGTTGTTGCAAGCATATCACAAATAAAACCAGACGCATTCGTCAAATTCACATAGGTATATTCACTAGCTGCAAATTCAGAAGAATCCCATGTTAAATCAAATGCTTGTGTTAAGTTAGGGTTTCCAGTTCCAACATTATAAGTTACTGTCAAATTCCATTGTTTATCAGTGTCTGGATAATGTCGACAGTCTTGGGTCAATGCACCCATTGACCAATGATCAGAAAGACTTGCTCCAACTCCATCTGGTGGTGGTGGGGTTGCTCCTATATCATTTGGGTCCACAGGTGGACCATCCCATGATAATGGATCTTCACATAAAATTACCCATGCTCCTTTTGAGCTGCTTTTCTCAACATTCAGCGTTGCTTCCCAAACAATTGATCGAGATTCGTCTGCAGAATCATCACCTATAATCAAATCTGAATACATCCAACCAAGCATGATGGTAACTGTAATCAATCCGAAAATCAAGTCTCTTTTAAATATGTTATGAATGATATTTCCCCCATATGCTTCATTGAATAAATTGGGCAATATAAATACTACTACTATAAGACTACTATAAGCTGATGTAATTATATAAACATTTTGATAATGTTATTGAGAAAGCTCTCCATTTCTATTTCGTTTTATGCCCTTCACAGGTTACATCTATGACATTGATACTACTCGTTTTAGGAAAAGTTAAGAAAAGTTTAATCCAACTTCGTAGATTTGCTATTTAAACCTATAATTTCTGTAAAGTACAGTCGAAATAAGCATACATCCAATACGCATACCCTGGCATGAGTGTATCTGCAAAGTTGTAGCTTTGCCAATCCCTATCCCAACCAAAGACAACATCATTCACGATACCTGCAGTTACTGCATCATCCCAAGAAATATCATTTACCAGAATGTCAGTCTTGCTTACGTTTTCATCATATGGCACGCTGATGATGTTCCAATTTTGCTCCGCATCGGTGATGTAGTCATCTGATGGTACTGTGATGTTTTCTATCCATAGCTCACAGGGTTCATAGGCGTACATCCAGTAGCCATACCCTGGATCCACCATGGTGGGTAATGTGTAGGTCTGTCCCATGCGATCCCACCCAAAGATGAAATCACTAACAATGTTGAAATTTGCTGCATCAGTCCAGCTATACATGTCTCCGTTATCGTTGACAGTAATATCTGCTTTGTTTATTGATTGATTAAACGGAAGAGAGATAAAATTCCAATTGGGATTCAGATTTGAAATAAAAACATTCCCTGGTGCAACACAGGTGAATTCATAAGCATTAAAAGCATCAATACCTGCTTCAACAACTGATCCATCATTGAGATCAGATGCTTCAAATCTGACTCTTACCTGATCATTTGGAAAGAGAAAATCTCCAACCATAAAACCACGTTTTTCCCACCCTGATTGAGTTACAGGACCAATGGATTCAACAAGTACCCAAGAGGCACCATCATCATTTGAAACATATACCTTAAAAATATCGTTATTTGGATCATTGCCATAGTTATTGTTATACCATAATGCAAAGTCAATCTTAGCATCCATGCCACCTGCAAGGTTTAAAGATGGAGAGATTAACCAGGTAAGTCCATCATCAACATCAGAATTACCATCCTCATTATCGGTAAGATAGCAATGACCTGACCCATCATAATCTTCTGGCGGATCTCCTCGATCTCCACCGCCAACAGGTATACCACGTTCCCAAGCACCGTCAGTCAGACCGGGGTCGTTTACTACAGTCCATCCTTTATCTGTTTCAAAATCATCGGTAAATACTGATGTTAATTCCCCAACAAGTGATGAAAACGTATTATTTGGAGCTCCATCAGGAAAACATACCGTTCCCGTTCTATTACCCTCTGCAGTAAAATAATACTCAGGTGAATCCCCGCAGTTAGCTGGGGGAAATGTAGCAACATATAATTCTCCGCTAAGGTGCATTAAAGAGGTAATTTGAAAATCCCCATCATCATACCGGTAATGAGTCATCCCTGAATCAGGAACATAAGTATCTGCAATTTCATTGATTTTTACTGTTATATTTGTCACTTCACCTGGAATAAACGTTTCGGGGAGACCATAAGGAAGATCAACGGTAATAGGATCGCGGTATTTAAGATAAGCAGCGGCATAACCGATGCTTGAGCATCCATAAGGAATTCTCATATAACCACCATCTTCTCCCCAGCCAGTACCCCAGGAATTTCTCATAAACCAAACACCATTATCGCCTTGATTATCATCCCAGCCAACCAATACCACAGCATGATTTATAGAGCCACTAGTACATCCATCGAATATGCCTCCAGTATATGCAGACATAGCGTCATTTGCAGCAACTGCAACCGAGACAGGGCCATAGTCCATTATAGCTTGTTTAATTGAGCTCACAGGTGGAGTGCTACCTCCTCCAGATCCAATAAAACTCCATGACCCGACAGAATATGGGTGAGGGTATGGACAACCACATGGAGAATCAGATGCTTGGTATGGGAAATCCTGTTCCAATACAGCACCACTATCGCCACAGGAATCTGTATAAGATGAGTTTTCAATCATATAATTCCAAGCAGTATAATACCAGCCACCTCCACAATCACCACAACTTGGGCAACAATCACTTACAAGCCATTGCTCAGAGAGATCAACAGTAACATTGTCTTTGATTAATATGCTACATTCCAATGCACCAATAGCTGAGAAAGCCCAGCAACTACCACATCCGCCCTGGCTTTTTACAGGCGTACAGCCGCCTTGATCCCTCCAGTCGAAATAATCTGGTAAATCACGAGTAGGAACACAAGGATCAAATGGAGCACCAACCCACCAATCCTCAGGGAGTTCAAACCCACAAATACAGTCTAATGAATAATTTGTCGCAGAATTTTTTCCTACAGTAAAACTCCAATCTTCAATTTCAGCTAGATTTTGTAACTCGTTAATATCTTCATCTGTAAGTCCATTGTATGGATTATCACAGTCACATGCCGTAATCTTAAAACTAACAATAATTAGCAACAGTCCTAGTATAATTAAAAAACATAATTTCCTTTTGTTACTGATCATTTTTTATCCTCCTTTTATATCCCATCATAATTGATTTGCGGAATTTAAATGTATCGTTTTCATAAAAATAGAGAGATTAGGATGTTCTATATTGTCCGTTTCAACGTACACTGCTGATACGCATACATCCAATACGCATACCCTGGCATGAATGTATCTGCAAAGGTGTAACTCTGACCCGACCTATCCCAACCAAACACATAATCATTGATGATACCAGCCGTTACTGCATCAGACCAAGAAATATCGTTTACTAGGATATCGGTTTTGTTTACCGGTTGATCATACGGTACACCTACAATATTCCAAACATCTTCGAGATCAGTGATGTAATTATCTGGTGTGATTGTTATATTTCCTATCCAAAGCTCACAGTTATCATAGGCATATATCCAATAGCCATATCCGGGTTCAAGTGCGTTTGCAAAACCATATGATTGTGTTGTTCGATTCCAGCCAAAAATATACTCACTAACATAACCTAAATTAACAGATTCTGACCAATTATAAGTACTATCTCCATGATGCACAAACAAAGATGTTTTCATAATAGATTGGTTGCACGGTGGTGAAACAAAATTCCAATTCCCTGAAAGACTCGTTATGTCAAACACTACTGAAAGATTAACAGGAATATTAAGTATAGATTCATCTGGATCATTGCTTGATATTACAATAAACGCATTATATGCCCCAACATCTAAACTGGTAGTGTTAACAGTGAGATCCAAATCAATGGTATCACCAATTCCAACTGTTCCACCCATTGGATCAACCGATAACCATGTCCTCTTATATTCTACAATCCATTCTTTTCCAGGGCCACTAAGGATGTCACACGCTTTCACCTCATTTTTACCATCATTATCCATATCTGCTATTATTGCACCAGCTAGCTGCCCCTCGGTCTGCGTAATAATGCTTTCCTCTTGATAGGTACCAGCACTATATGCTATAACATGCACATCATCTGTTCCAACGATGAGCTCTATATCTCCATCATTATCGGCATCACCAAAATACATTGCCTCTATAATGTCCTCTTCACCAAGGTAATTGTCATGCCATACTTGTGTATAACCACTACCATCCCAGTCGTAGATGTAGGCATCTGTACCTTGGAGACCAAACCCAATTTCATCCACTCCGTCAGCATCAATATCACCAGCAACAATAGCATATGGATGAGCTGGTAGGCCACTTGCTACCACATCAGCATTCCACTGGCTGCCATCCCAGTTAAGTGCATAAATCTTATCGCTGGAACCAGAAGCAATAACTTCAATATGCCCATCGTTATCGGTGTCGCCACTCCATACCATAGGCGTTTCAGTGCTTTCACCAGATCCCCAACTTGTTTCGTAAACAAAGGACCCAGAACTCCATCCTAACGCAGTGACATGAGCGGTTCCTCCATTTCTATTATCATTGGCAATTAACACTTCCACATCTCCATCTTCGTCATAATCGCATGCATATACATCAAACGCGAAAGTATATCCCATACCATTGTAGTAATCTAATTCTGTCAGTGTATTTCCATCCCAGTCATAAGCATGTATGCCATCCTCACCAGAGTACTCCCAGGATGCAACAAGTTCAAGTTCACCATTACCATCAAGATCTACCACGCATGCTCCCGAGATAGCGTTATAATATCCTCCTGAGTGTGTCCAGAAATATTCCTCCTCATAATCTCCTGATGAGTCATTATACGAAAGAATTCTAGCTCCGCCTGAAGCGTATCCCCCTATGATTATTTCATTATCTCCATCTTCATCGATATCCCCAACAGGTTGAGCCAACTGCGAATGCCCCATACTACCATAACTATGATTCCATTGCTCTGTCCAACCGTCGCCTGAATCACCAGCAAATGAGATGTTAAAAGTGAGATTTCCGCTTGCTGAAGCATTATTACCAACTGTTAATGCATCAAATGCTGTCGTTCCCTCTTTAGAAATAAAACGAAACTCTGATGGGTCCACCCAAATATCTGGTTGGGCTTTTCCTGCTACTGCCACATTTCCTAATAATGCGGTAATACATATCATACTACATGCAAGTGCAACAATTATTTTTATGCTGCAAGATCCGGTACTTTTTCCTTTTTTACTCAAACTCATATTTTTGCCTCCGCTTTGCCCTGCCCTTCACTAAAAAACAGGATGAATGTTCACATTATGCATGTATTTATGCATATAAAAATGTTCGGATAAAAAAAATGGGGGGTGGAATGGCTTAGATATTTCGTTTCAACGTACACTGTTGATATGCATACAACCAGTATCCATATCCTGGTTCAAATATATCTGCAAAGTTGTAACTCTGAGTACCCCTGTCCCAGCCAAATACAACGTCATTTACGATATCAGCCGTTACTGCATCAGTCCATAGAATGTCGTTTATCAGGATGTTCGTCTTACTTACGTTTTCATTATATGGCACGCTGATAATATTCCAGTTCTGCTCAACGTCTGTTATATAATCATCGTAGACGAGAGTGGTGTTTTTTATCCAAAGTTCACATGGTTCATATGCGTAGAGCCAGTAGCCGTAGCCTGGTTCAAGAATGTCAGCAAAATTGTAGCTTTGAAAAGTGCGGTTCCAACCAAAAACATAATCGTTAATATAACCATTTGTAACTGCAGTATACCAGGTGTAATTCACATCAGCATATTCCACAATAATATCCGTTTTATTTGATGATTGGTTAAATGGCAGTGAGATAAAATTCCAATTATTAGATAGGGTGGTAATTTGAATGTCTTGAGTGGACTGGGTAGCTCCTGTCCCGCCTGAGAAACAGGTGACTTTTCCATCTCTGCCACCAGCTACCATCTCCATAGAACCATCTCCTGTGACATCTGGAATAGCTGTTATAGCATCCAAAGCTTCCCCATAATATATCGATGCCAACTCAGAGCCATTAACTCCATTAAGAAAATAGCAGTAGTTGTCGTTGAAAAGAGTGCCTACCAATAAATCATTTATCCCGTCACCACTGACATCGTCAATTCTTGATGCAACAGCAGGCTTATCTGCTACAGTATGCGACCAGATGAACTGTCCTGTATATCCATCTATCATTTTGACACTCCCGCTAGCACCTAAATGTGTAGGAACTATATCGGGGTGACTATCACCGTTTACATCATTTATTTTTTCGAATCTTTTTATAATCACATTTGACCCTACTGAATTACTGTATTGCTGGCTCCCAGTTGTAGCATCAAGTCCATAGATGTTGCCATAAAAGTCACCAACTATTACGTCTTTTATCCCATCACTGGTAATGTCATCGATTTGTTCCAATGCCCAAACTGATGATCCAGCAGCAGTAAATGTCCAGGCTAAATTACCAGTTGCTCCGTTGATACCATATGCATATCCTGTGGTTTCATATTCATCAGAAGCACCAGCAACCACATCTGGTTGTCCATCGCCTGTAAAATCCTCTACACCCATTACAGCAAATCCAGGTCCCCCCAATTGATATTCCCAAATTGATGTACCGGTTAAACCATCGAGGCAATATGCACGCTTTGGACCAGTATCTGAAGAGTCGTCGCCTGTGGCTGCTAAAACATCAAGAGTACCATCATCATTATAATCATAGCTACAAGCAACATGATATACCCATCCTCCATCTCCATATTCGTGAGTATCATGTGCCCAGACTGTTCCCCCTGTTTGCCCTGATAGTGTTATAATTGATTTTGAGCCTCCGCAAGACCCAACGACAACATCGTTATATCCATCACTATTTACATCTTCAGTAATTGTTAAACCCTTTTGAGAATAAATGTCGCCACCATATATTTCATGTTCCCAAAGAACTACACCTGTGCCGTTTGCCCCTCCGTCAAAACATCTAACATAATCATCTTCTGAGCAAATAATGACATCATCAATTCCATCTCCATTAATATCTGAAATGGGAGCCATTGCTTTTGGGCTGTTATCCCAGCCTGTATCTATTGTATACTCCCATATTATCTCTCCAATAGGGTAGTCTCCATCCCTCTCGCCATTAGAGCTATCCCGTACTGTATTTTCGGAAGATATTACAGTATTTGCAAATCCACTTAGAATCAAAATTCCTATTATGCCTAATACTAACAAAATCGTTTTCTTCATTTTTACACCAAATAAGATAATAATGTATGCAAATATAATATTTTCGGTAATATTTTAATCTTATCAACTTGTTGATAGAGCATACTCTAAACTTATTGGAAAAAACAATTAGAATGTTACCAAACAAAAAAAGAGTATTTTAGGTCAATGTTGTTGGATGCTGCCATCTATGTCCCAACCCTTTTCAAAGTACATGGCTGATATGCATACAACCAGTATCCGTATCCTGGTTCAAATATATCTGCAAAGTTGTAACTCTGAGTACCCCTGTCCCAACCAAATACAACGTCATTTACAATACCAGCCGTTACTGCATCAGCCCAGTTATATATCGCTCCATTATAGTCAACGATAACATCTTGCTTACCCACAGGTTGGTCATGCGGTACACCCACAATATTCCACCCCTGTTCTAAATCTGTAATATTTTCATCAACTGGTGTTGTGTTTTCCTGAATCCATATTTCACAAGGTTGATAAGCAAACATCCAGCAACCAAAACCAGGGTTAAGATTTCTTTCAAAAACATAGGTTTGCTGAGTTCTGTTCCAACCAAACATGAACGAATTAATCAATGGTGTACCTGTTGGATTAATATCTGTTGTTGCATAGGTCCAATTATAGTAGTAATCACCATGTTTTATAATGAATTCATGAGAATCCTGAGGAAAATTACATGGAGAACTAATGAAGTTCCAACCAGACGAAACATTTGATATAGATATAATCTGCGGACGTGAAGCAGTGGCAAGATACGTACGCCTTTTCCATTTCTGGTTGATATCGTGTCCCGCGTTGTAAGCAAGAATGTATCGGCCGCATTCCTCATCGATGAGCAGGGTCGGCGTTCGCTGGAACCCATCAGGCGGCACGCCTTCAGGGAACTGGCCCGGTGCGATGATCGGATTGTCTGGATGGCCTATCCAGGTGTCGCCCCAGTCGGGTGACCAGTAGTAAGCGATGTGTCCGAAACCCGCGTAGTTCTGGTTTGAAACCATCAGGACCATATGAACGCCATCGGCACGCACATCGCCTGTGCAATGGGCCTGCCAGGCACCGCGAAAGGAAAAACCCTCCGGCCATGGCAGCGTCCACTGATAGGCGGGATTGCTCGGATCCGAAGGGTCGAACGTCGGCACCGAGTTCTTCACCCAGCCGGTCTTGCCATCCTCGCTGTCCGCATAGGAAATCCGCCAGTTCCAGTAAGAACCCGTGGAGCCGTGCAACCCACGGTAGAAAAGCCGCACCTTACCCTGTGTTCCCAGGTGGGGCACCCAGATCGGCGTCGGTTCAGACAGACCGCCCTTGATGACGCCGTTCTGATTCCAGCCCTGCTCCCACCAGTACTCGGCGACCAGCATGTTTTCGTAGATCTGCTCGAATGGAACACCAATTGCAGGCGGCGTATCGCTGGTCGCCACTTGGATGGCACCTTCCCACCCTGGTAGACCCTCCCACTCAGGGTGCATATACTTCGTACCGGGGCGTACGGTGTTGTAGAGCAAATGCTCGCCGGTGATTGGGTGCTGAATGTAGCCGGGTGTGTCTGTGTGTTCCCAAGCGGGGCCGGGGTTCGGTCCTCCTGGTTTGGCAAGAGGCGTGCATTTGATCTTCGTGACCGGATCATATCCAAGTGTCCAGTTGTCGAGCACATTATACTCGTGTGTCCTCTGCGTCATATAGGTTTCGTGATAGCTATGGTACAACAGTTTGATCCTGCCGCCCTGCAGAAAAATGAACTCTTCACCAACAATGCTCCCCCAGTCACCGTAAAGGTGTGTCTGATAATCAGGATTATCAGGATGGGGAGCCGTGATGAAACCGATGGGGGTAAAATCCGGCCATTCGCCCAGCGGACCGTTTGTACCATTGATCTTGCTGGAAACTTTTTCGGCTGGGGCAAACCCTACTTCTTCAAGCCGTCTGTTGTCATCAAATACGACATATTCAGTGTTATGACTATCCAAATTGTTTGCTTCTAGATTCAGACTGCTAATGGCAGGCACAATACTTGTTCCAATAAACAATCCTATTACTACGAAAACCAATGTTTTTCTTATCCATTTATCAGGCATAATTAGTTCCTCTATTATGCATAATCTATAAGAATTAACACAATATTCTAATTTAAATGTTCTGGTAATGATAAAAAAAGAGAGAAAGAGGGTTTATGCCACTCTCTTCAACGTACATGGTTGATATGCATACAACCAATAAGAATATCCTGGCATGAACGTATCTGCAAAGTTGTAACTCTGAGTACCCCTGTTCCAGCCGAACACATAATCACTGATGATACCAGCAGTCACTGCATCAGCCCACATGTAATCGGTACCCATGTACTCAACAATGATGTCCATCTTATTCACTGATTGATTGTATGGAACACTGATAATATTCCAATTCTGTTCCGCATCGGTGATATAATTGTCGTAGACGAGAGTTATGTTTTCTATCCAGATTTCACATGGTTGATTAATAAAAAACCAGTATCCGTACCCTGGTTCAAGCGTATCAGCGAAGGTGTAGGTTTGCCCTGGCCGGTTCCAACCAAAAATAGACTGGCTGATTATTGGTTCCTGGGTTGGAGTATCTGATGATACTGCTTGATCCCAACTATAGAAATAATCATCATATTCAATGATAAAATCAGTTTTATTAATACTATGATTAAAAGGTAGAGAAATGAAACTCCACATTCCTAAATTTAGCTGTTTGCCAAGGGTTATTATTTTCCTTATTTCTTTGTCAACAACTAAAAGTTTTCCAACGGAAGATGTTGCACCATCATTATCTGTAACATTTAATCTAACTGGGTAAAGACGTGGGGAATCATATATATGGGATGGATTTTGTTCTGTTGAAGTATTACCATCACCGAAATTCCAGTTCCAAGATACAATATATCCATCAAGATCAAATGAAATATCTGTAAAATTTATGGTTTCATTTGCATTAGGATACTTTGGAACATGCATAAAATCTGGATACGGTGGAATATTTCTTATCCAGATTGCTTCACAATAAGTATCTGTTTCTCCATCATCATCCTCTACAGTTAAACAAACTGTATAATTACCATTTTCATTATAACTGTGAGTTGGCTTTTGCTCATAGCTTATATTTCCATCACCAAAACCCCAAGACCACGATATAAGCATACCATCGTTGTCTATTGACTCATCCTCGAAAAAGATAATATCACTAGTATATGGTATATCAGGAGTGTAACTGAATGATGCAGTTGGTGGTGTATTTGTTACATTTATCTCCTGGCAATATGTATCATTTGCTCCATTATCATCAGTTACAGTTAGACAAGTAGTATACATGCCATTATCTGAATAGATATGTGTAACGTTTTGTAGAGTGCTTATGTTTCCATCACCAAACTCCCAGTACCATGATGTGATAGTTCCATCTATGTCTGTGGATGTGTCATTGAATTGAATTATTTCTAATTGATTTGGTGAAACGGGTAAATATGTAAAACTAGAATTCGGACTATAGTTAGGACTGATAAGAGGTAAATAATCCCCTGGCCCATGTGGAATGTTTGTGTCACCTAAACCATCTCCATTAGTATCTATGCCATTATAATCATTCCAATAATTTCCCCCTATGTATGGTCCACCAATAATATTGTTCATCGATTTTTTACTAACATTCCAGAAATTGTCGCTTCCGTTATCAACCGCATTATAAGAATTATTAAAATAATTATTATAAATAGTATTATTTTTACTGAGTGTATCAATTCCAATTCCATATGTGTTGTTTAATACTTTGTTACTAGTAATATTGTTATTGATACTACCTTCATCAATCCATATTGCATATAAACCATTATTTTTTATAACATTGTTATTTATATTATTGTATGATGCTTTAAGCAATATTCCGTTATTTCCATTTACTATTGTAAAACCACTAATGACGACCCAATTTGAAGTAATATTAATATGATATGAATCATCTAAGCTTGCCATATAAGGAAGAGCTATTGTTGCAGTTGTGTAATCATCGTCTGTTGCTCCATCGTCATCAGTAACTGTTAAGATTGCTTGATAGGTTCCGCTACTTGAATATGCATGTGTTGCGATTATTCCATATCCCGATTCCCCGTCTCCAAAAATCCACGAATAGTTGACAATTGCCCCATTTGAATCATAACTTCCTGAACCATCAAATGTTAATTCTTCACCTATAAAACCATAATATGGACCATTTGCATCAGCTACAGGTGGTTGATTAGTTGGTGGACCTCCACCACCAGAGCCGCCATTATTATTAGAAGCAATATCAATAATTGTATCGTTTACATCTTCTCCAATTAGATTAATCGATTTATTAATCGTTAAATTCTCATAATAAACACCGCAATAAACATAAACCGTTCCATTCTCAGCAACAGCATCTATCCCATTCTGAATAATATCGAAATGGTCATACTGCCATCCAGGAGTTGAAGAGTTGAAGTCATCATCTACATTAATATAATCGGGTGTATCGTCAACATAAAACGTCTCGTTATCAATTGCTTCGTTTCCAAGGCAGTCAACAGCTCTGATTTCTAAGTAATGTTTGCATTCTTCATCAAAGGAAATTGGATCACCTTGAGTATATGACATCCAGTTGGTCCAACCATCGCTCATATTCCAGATTCTATAATCCATTGTGATGGTTGAATTTATGCAACACCCTTCGTTTGTAGCAGCTGCTGTAATTAATGTACTAAGATTTACACACCAAACATCATTTCCAAAGTCATCTACACCTTCGTAACAATTTGGCTCTCCAACAACTTTATTAATCACTGGTGGTGAATTATCAACATGGAAGGTTTCATTGTAAAATACTCGATGACCAAGACAATCATAAGCAGTAATATTCAAAGTATGATTACATTCACCACAGAAACTAATATTATATGGTAAAAGCGGAACAGGAATCCAGCTACCACCGTTAATCTGATAGTCCACTGTTAAATCATCACAGCAGCCGTTATCATAAGCATCAATTGTAATATTTGTATCAGTGGTAACACAATACTCATCATCAGAAATATAACAATTTGGATCGCCAACAGTCTTTATGATAACTGGGAAAGTATCATCAACGTAGAATGTTTCGTTGTCCACATTCTTGTTGCCTAGACAATCCCAAGCCTCGATTAATAGATAGTGCTTACATTGTTCTTGGAATTGATAAATCTCACCATCTAGTCCTACATCATAAGTCCATTCGCTCCAGCCTGACTCAGTATTCCAGACTTTATACCTCATTTCAACCAAACCGACACCGCCAAGACATCCACGGTCGATCGCATGGAAGGAGATTTCAGTGTTCGTTGTTACACAATATTCTTTTTCAGCAATAATTTCGCACTGTGGAATTCCAACAGTTTTGTTGATTTCTGGTGGAGTGTTTTCAACTAAATGTTTATATTTATATTCCACCTTATTGCCAACGTAATCCATAGCCCAGAATAAAATTTCATGTACACATTCCTCAGTCATGTGAGTAATGTTTTGTATTTCTCCATAGAGGCCATCCCATTCATCTTCACTCGATTCATCATCAATTTCTTCAGTTCTTAATATTATCCAAGATGGTGGAGTAGTAGTGTCATCACGCTTTCGGATTTCATATCCAATCTTTGCAACACCAGCACCGCCGTTACATCCCGCATCGGTTGCGTTGAAAACAAATGGTGTACTAAAGTTTACCCATGAGACATAAGTTCCATATCCTTCGCACTCTGGATCTCCAATATATTTGGTTATTGTTGGTGGTGTGCAATCGACTGCAAAGTCATAATCATACATTACAGTGTGTCCAAACAAGTCAACAACTGTCCATCTTACTTCATGGAAACATTCCTCATCAAATGTAATTGCTACAGATATTTCGCCGGAATCAGGATCAAGATCACCAGGATCGCCATCAAATACTTCTTTACCAGAACCAGGTAATAATTCATAAGTATCCGGTGCGGTATCATTATACCAAACTGTATAAGTAATCTTCCAAACTCCAATACCACAGCTTGGATCAGTAACATTAATCCACATTGGTGTAGAACAGTTAATCATAACATACTGTTCTCCTCCATATTCAGTTGTAGTTTGTGGGTTTCCAAATTCTGGCGGATAAGGAGCGGTTGTCGGAATCATTTCATCCACATAGTGAATTTGGTTTTGAATGGCTTCTTGGTTACCTGCATTATCAACTGAATAGAACTCGATATAATGCTTACAGTTACCACATAATGTAAAGTTGCCATCATACACATTCCAAGAACCCCAAGCTCCGAGATACCAAACTCTGTAATATGTTGCATTAACACCAGAGTCATCATCAGTTGCAGTCATATTGAATTCAGTAAAGTCTCTCACCCATTCATCGTTTGGTCCATACTTAGGATCACCAACAGTTTTGGTTGTCACAGGCGGAGTATTTTCTCCATATATGTTAATGGTCTTCCAGGCAGCATTGTTATCATCATTGAACTCATCAATATTATCTGCAGGATCAGCTACAACATGAATACAATGAGCTCCACTCAAACATGAGGTATTCCATATCGTTGCAACAGTCTCATTTTCAGTGACTGAAATATCAATCTGATCTAATCCTATTAGAATGCCACTAAAATCTGGATCGCCATCATACACCTCAACAGTAACATTAGAAGCATTCTTATTGCCAACATTATGCACTGTTGCATTAACCCAAACAACGTCTCCTTCCACAGGATAATCATCAGAAAAATAAATATCTCCTGAGGAAACGGTAAGGTCAGCTGCCTTACCTATCAGAATCGCCCGTGAAGCATTATTATCAGCTTCATCAGAATCTGGGGGATCACCACTTCCAGGATATGCCGTTACCCGTACAACATGTGAGCCAATATTTGAGAATGTATTGTTATAATTGCAGAGAGCAAAATCACCACTTGATATTATTTCAACGATATCTGTCTTATGGATTACTTCATCAATGTAGAATGTTACTGTAACGTTCAGCCCGGGCCCCGCACCCACATTAGATACATTCGCCCAAATTGCCACCATTTCAGCGACATCAGGATTTGAATCAGAAAAACTGATATCTTCAGAGAAAAACCGCAGATTTGGATACAGGGTATCACCTCCATCAGATCCAACATATATATTCTTTTGACAACAATTATTGTTTTCATCGCTTTCAGTGACATTTTCATATACATCAGCACACACCCAAATAGTATGCCATCCTTTGGATGTCGCATTCCAGGAGATGTTCACAGGCTTGTTTTCACTATCATTGATTAAATCAACATATACGTTTCCAAAGGGAGTGCCATCCATTGAAAACTGAACCGTGAAGTTTGTTGCAGGAAGTTCTCCAATGTTTTTCACTGTAGCATAAATATCGATTAAAGTTCCAACAGTAGGTGTTGTATCAGAGAAACTAATCGATGAAATGATAAGATCAGGGGCAGGGCCATGAACATAGAGAGTTTCATTGTAAATATTATTTGTTTCATCATATTCCCATGTTTGATTAAAAAGATCAACAATGACAGTTAGTGTATGCATTCCTATGCTGGAAAAACTATACTGGATTGGAATCCATATATATTCACCTTTTGCAGCAAGTGAAATATTAGTTGTAGTTATATGGTTGCCGTTATCATAGAATGCAACAGGGACATCAGAGACAGGAGTACCACCGAGGTTGTAAACAAGAGCAGATAATGTAATTAATTGATTAAACACTGGAGTACTATCCGAGAATTGTATATCAACAGGAGTGATATCTGGTAGCTCGGGGTAAACATAAAGGGAATATGATGGGTAGAGATCATTGTTGTTGTCAGTACACTCAGAGATATTGTTATCAGGATCAATATGCACCTGAATGGAATGCCATCCTACCAATGTCGGAGTCCAGTTAATAGTTGATTTTTTTGTTTCACTGCTTAGAAGATTAGCAATCGTTGTATTACCGATAATCTGGTTGTTCACATAGAATCTTATTGGGATGCTAGAGGTCGCATTAACGGTTCCTATGTTTTTTGCCTCTGCAGTTATATTTATTTTTTGATTTTCCAAGGGTTGCGTGTTATTTAATGCTACTGATGTGATAACAAGATCAATACATGATTGTGGAGGGTTTACTTCTAAATTTTTTTGACAACTTGTTGAAAAAGTATGATCAGTAACAGTAATAATCACCGTGTAATTTCCTGGTGCATAAGGTGTTGTTATTTTTCTAGTATAATATCCATTTCTATTGGTATGTCCCATCCATTGTCCTGTTTGATTTTGTATGATTATTGTGACATCAGCACCTGCAACAGGGCTTCCACTGCCATACGTTGTATTGTAGGTTGCTGATAAAGTAACAGTGGTTCGTGTTCCTGGATAAGTACTGTTTGGTACAAGGGTACAAATTAAATCTATACTTCCGAATCCTTGACCGATGATTATAGATCGGGATGCTTTTGCAGTGTTAGTATTAGTTGCTGTGGCATTTATTCGTATGAGATGAATACCTTCTGTTTGAGGAGTCCATGAGATAGTGGCGGTTTTATAAGATGTTGGTGAGATATATGTAATGTTTTGCTGTCCAATCCATATATCACTATCGTAGAAATCAACAGTGATATTATTTGCTTTTTCAGGCCCAATGTTATGAACCTTTGTTGATATATAGAGGGGTTCTCCTGGGTCGGGGTTGTTGATGGAAAAGGAGATGTCTGATGAGGAGATCTCTAGGGTTGCTCTGCTGGTGATGTTGAACGTATAGGTTTGGGAGGTATTGGAATTACCAGTTGTATCATTTGCCCAGATATAGTAGTGATATGTTCCTATTATTGAATATGTTTGGTTTAAATAATAAGTATAACTTCCAATAATAGTATTCATTGTTAGATTTTGAGTAGTGTTATCTGGATAAGAAATATTTATTCTTGCTTCATCAACACCGTTATCATCTGTAACCTGGCAGGTGATGTTGACAAAGTTGTTTTTATATTGTGGATCTGGATAATCAGTTACATTTGCTATTTCTGGTGATAAATTGGGTTTAGTTGTAAAATACCAGGGAGATGATTGTATCGTATCAACTCCATCTGAAATTGCCACATTCCATTCATATGTTGTATTATATGCTAATCCAATCCATGGACTTAATGCAGACGTGTTGTCTGATACATTGTTTTGTACACCTATTAGATTTGCATAATACCGATATACATAGTTGTTACTATCTCCAACCATATACCAAAAGCCGTCAGCATATGAAATACCTCTTGGTTGACCATCTTCATTACCTATATTATAACTAGTTCCTGTATAAGTCCATGAAGAGTCATATTTGAAGACTTTATTATTAATATTTCCAATAATATACCAATATCCATTTTTATGGAAAATTCCTTCAGCAACATCATCCTGATTAATATTATAACTATATCCTGTATAATTCCACGATGAATCGTATTTATAAACTTTATCATTACCTGCACCAACTAGGTACCAATAATCCTCCAAGTTATGTAATCCAAACATGAAATTATCTTCATTTACGCTAAATGATTCTCCAGTATAATTCCATGATTCGTTATATTTGTAGACTTTATCTCTTGCTGAGTCTACTGTATAATAAAAACCATCATGATAACAGATTCCTTCAGTAGCAATATTATCACTTGTGAGATCATATCTATTTCCTGTATATTCCCATAATGCATTGTATTTGTATATAACATGTTTACATCCAGGTACACCAGAACAGGTAATACCTGACATGTACCAAGAACCATTGTGGTAATATATACTAGTTGGCTGAGTACTCTCTGATCCTATTGAGTATGAATCCCCAGTGTAATTCCAATCAAGGTTACAAAGAAAACTAACATTCATTAAATCTCCATCAGGATCTATGACTGTAATATTTAGTATTGGATTTAATTCAATATTTATCGATTCGTTTGGTGGATAATTTAACACAGGCTGATTTGGAGGATGATTTATCAATTGTTCCCATCCATTTTGTTTTATAAAAGGATAATTGTCTTGATTACTCCCACCAGATATATTGTATGGTATGTCTCCAATACCATCGCTTCCAAGTATATCTTGGTTGACCCCATGATATATGTCAACACCAGAATAGTCATCAAAATAATTGCCACCTGATGGATAGTCGTCATCCCATATGTTACTACTTTCATCATATGCATTCTGGGTATTGTTGATAAAATTATTGTGATAAATAGAATTATTTCTGGGAGAGCCAGCCATACAATATATGCCATATTTACGGTTGGATTCAAGAGTATTACAGCAAATTGTGTTATTGTATTGTGCCCCACATCCAGTAAAAATTAATATTCCTCCCCTCCATCCGGAGTTTACACCATTATAACCAATGTAATTGTGCTCAATGATATTATAATTACTCATATTTTCGAGTTTTATTCCCGCATATGAATTGTTGATAATTGTGTTATCAACAATAACATTTCCTTCATCATAGCCAAATAAACTAACACCAATCAAACTGTTGTTACTAATGGTGTTGTCTGTGATGATGTTGTTGCTGGAGTTATAAAGCCATATGCCCCAATTATTGATCGAGATGATGTTGCCCGAGATGGTGTTGTTACTGGAAATTAAATCAATTCCTGCGTCCTGCCAGTTATTTCCACTGTTCCTTATCGAGAACTCGCTGATGTTCACCAAGTCAGCAGAAATATAAACAACATCCCCACTTCCACCACTATTTATTGTAGTACTATTCTTATCTTCACCAGTCAGGTTTATGGTCTTATTAACGACAACATTCTCATAGTAGGTTCCGTTGTAAACATATACTGTTCCACCTTCAGCAACAGCATCTATCCCATCTTGTATGCTATCAAAATGATTTATCTGCCATCCTGGAATTGATGAGTTAAAATCATCATCGACCCAAACGAATGCAAGCGGATTTGTTATTGGATGCATTAATGGACACAAATCCTGATTACTCCCACCAGAAATATTGTATGGTGTATCACCTATTCCATCACCATCAGCATCAGTGCCAGTGTAATCATCCCAGTAGTTTCCCTCCTGCAACGTGGTGTTGTACCAAGTGTTGTTGCATTCATCGTAAGAATTCTGAGTGTTATTTATGAAGTTGTTATGATAGATAGCATTTCCTTGTAATGATGGCTTGCTTCCATCAAAAAATATTCCTATTTCATTATCAAAGATTAAATTATTATAAATAGTATTCCCACCTGAATTTGTGAAAGAAATTCCCCCTAAGAAACCATGATTTGAAATATTGCAATAACAAACATCATTATCATCTGAATTATAAAACCATATCCCATACACACTACCTGACATATTACAATAAGAAATTAAATTATTACATGAGTTCCAAAGTGCAATACTACTATTGTAATTTGGTTTAAAAGTACATTTAGTTATACATATATTACTTGTTGAAATCAACCAGATGGAACCACCGTTTTGATAAATATTGCAATTTTGGATTGTGTTAAAATAATCAAGTTTACATATAATTCCCTTAAATCCATTATTAAAAATATCACAATCTGAAATTACATTATTTGAAGACACTAATTCAATGCCGGCATAAGGATAATGTCCTCCATTTTGAATTGAGAAATTACTTATCCTCACTTCATCATCAGAAACATAAATAACATCACCAACTCCACCGCCATCAATAATCGTGTTATTTCTATCTTCACCTGTAAGATTTATGGTTTTATCCACAACCACATTTTCGTAGTATGTTCCATTATACACAAAAACAGTATCCCCATATGATGCATTACCAACACCTTCCTGAATCGTTCTCACATGTGTTGCATCATACCAATCAGGCTCGGCATCGTTATCAACATAAACAGTGGGGAATTTAAATATATTTATGGTCGCCGTACCTAACGCCTGTGAGATAATAATTTCATTCTCCTGAGGTAAATTCATAGACACAATCAATTTCAAATAATCACCGTTATTGATTTTAGTTTGTTCTTCAATTTCACTAATGTTGCCAGAGATTGGATCGTAAAAATAAATTCCGTAAACCATATAACCTTCACTTAGTAGAATATCAAGATAACTGACAATGTCACCGGTCCAATTCCAATCTACATTATTAAAGATTCCAGAAATATTTGAATTATAATAGAATAAGGCACTAGCATTGAAATAAACACTCGGGAATAGATTCTGCAATATTATATTTACAGTATTGTTGATTGGAACAGGATCAGTATCATTAGTATTCGCTTGTTCTGCATATGAACAACCTACTAAGATACAATTAGGACATGGCATATCTGAACTATCTGTAATAATCATTTCATTATTATCTAAGTTTTTCCATACCCATGTTCCTGAACATCCTAATAGTGCAAATTCCTGTGAATAAGTAACATTTATGGTGCCATTCTCAGTATCTATAAATCCAAACTCGTCTGGAAATGGCGGATTATTCCATTGTATCGCAGCTGATGTATAATTATAAAATCCGGGAGGGACATAGTAACCTATGTCATTTTTCCCACCCCAAATTACAAATGAGTTTTCTCCCTGATGCATTTGACCTAAATCCCATGTTCTATTTATTTCTCCCATTGTAAGATTTACCAAACCAGGGATAGTTCCATTATAAATTATCTCTATTGTACTATTTTCAATAAAAGGATTAAATGGGTCCGGTTCATCAGATACAATAATATCGACTTGGGCAGTATCTGGTAGGGAATCATTGCTTCCTAGGAATTTATTTTTGTTTTCTTCTTTCGATTTAAAATCAAAATTTGAATAGTTGGCTTTGATAGTCGATGGTATAGATATTTTCTCAGGCTTTTCGTTGAAAATTGTAATAATCCCCACCCCAATAAACAATCCTATTACTAAAACACACATCACTTTTGTTTTACTCAAATTCATATTTCCGCCTCCGCTTTACCCTGCCCTCCCCTCAAAAACAGGTTCTACAAAAAGTGTATGAAAAAATAGAATTTAAATGTTCTGGTAATGATAAAAAAAGAGAGAAAGAGGGTTTATACCACTCTCTTCAACGTACATGGTTGATATGCATACAACCAATAAGCATAGCCTGGTTCAAATATATCTGCAAACATGTATGATTGAGTAGCACGATTCCAGCCAAAAATATACTCATTTACGATGCTGCTGGAAACTGCTTCACTCCAATTATAATCAGTGCCATTATAGTTTATGATAATGTTTGTCTTGCTCACATTTTGACTATCTGGAACACCCATGATATTCCAATTTTGTTTTAGATCTGTGATATGTACATCAGGAATTATAATAACACCTTCTGCCCGTAGCTCACAGGCCTCATAAGCATACAACCAGTATCCATATCCTGGTTCAAATATATCTGCAAACATGTATGATTGAGTAGCACGATTCCAGCCAAAAATATACTCATTTACGATGCTGCTGGAAACTGCTTCACTCCAATTATAATCAGTGCCATTATAGTTTATAATAAGATTGACTTTGCTTACCGATTGGTTGAATGGTAAAGACATCAAATTCCAATGATGATTTAGACCAGTTACTCGAATTTCTATCATAATTTCAAAATGATAAACTGCAGATACAACAGCATTGCCACTTGCATCAGTTGCCCAAATAGAATAGTTGTAGACTCCAACAATTGAATAGTTGTTATAGTAACAGTATTCATCACTAGCTATCTCATTCATTGAAACATTTATCGGAGTGAAGCCTACTGGACCGCTGATGGCTACTTTTACAGCATCAACGTTGATATTATCAGTAACAGTAGCCGTGATATTTACGTAATCATCAACAATCTGAGAAAATGGATTTGCGTCAACATTGAAAATCACAGGATTTTCATCGTCGAATACATCGATGTTATAAGTACTGGTATTTGAGTTGCTGGCTGCATCATATACTGTGATTGCATAGGTATGATCGCTGTCGTCATCATTTGGAGC
>Ga0307431_1000694_pt1 | contig 21635 bp, 19 predicted proteins | sample SalMarWE160170MG_FD_202155 | JGI IMG/M metagenome (GOLD analysis project Ga0307431, IMG submission 202155) | Salt marsh sediment microbial communities from the Plum Island Ecosystem LTER, Massachusetts, United States - WE1603-170 | ecosystem: Environmental > Aquatic > Marine > Intertidal zone >...
TGGATACCTGCCCGATAACCGACATCCTCTCTAACGAAGATCTTGCCCCCCCTGGCGGATAGTCCAAGGATATCCCCGGCATGGCCATGAATGATTATTTCTCCATTATTCATAGTGTTCCCGCAGCCATCCTGGGCATTGCCGTGAACAATAATCCTGGGACCATCCATAAATGCTCCTAAATCATTACCCGGGGTGCCGAATATCTCGATCTCGACTGGCTTGTCCAAGTCCGTGCCGATGTATCTCTGTCCATAGAGATTTCGTAACTCAATCTTCTGAGTTCCGTTTGATACCACCTTCCTCAATTTGGCATTGAGTTCTCGGTAGAAAATGCCCTTGGCATCTATTATTACAGCTTCTTTCATCTTAGCTTCCTGCCATCCTTACTCCGAGGATCTCTAATTCAGTATCGGTAAGATCCACGCCTCTCAGATGAAGGCGATTGCCACGGAGACTTTCTAAAGCATTGATGCCCATGCCGCCCAGTATGTCCTTAAGCTCAAGGCTCCAGCCGCGGAGAAGATTGGACAGCCGCCTAGCTCCGATATCAGGATTGACCCTCTTGGTTAACCAGGGGTCTGTGGTGCAAATGCCCCAGGCGCATTTTCCTGTGTGGCATTGCTGACAAATGGTGCATCCAAGGGCGACGAGAGCAGCAGTTCCAATATAGATGGCATCGGCGCCCAGGGCGATGGCCTTGGCTACATCACCGCTGTTTCTGATTCCGCCCGCAATTACGACAGAGGCCTGATTTCGAATGCCTTCTTGTCTAAGACGGTCATCCACAGAAGCTAGAGCTAGTTCAATAGGAATGCCAACGTTGTCACGGATGATCTTGGGCGCAGCACCCGTAGAGCCTCGCAGCCCATCGAGGACTATAATGTCTGCTCCTGCCCGCACCATGCCACTGGCGATAGCTGCTGAATTGTGAACAGCAGCAATCTTTACGGCTACTGGCTTAGTGTAGTTTGTGGCTTCTTTCAGGGCATAGACAAGCTGCGCCAAATCCTCAATGGAATAGATGTCGTGCTGCGGAGCTGGGGATAAGGCATCTGTGCCTTTAGGGATCATTCGAGTGCTTGATACTTCAGCGCTCACCTTCTCACCGGGGAGGTGTCCCCCAATGCCGGGCTTAGCCCCTTGCCCAATCTTAATTTCCACTACCTTGGCTACATCGAGATATTCAGGATGAACGCCAAATCGCCCCGAAGCTACTTGGACTATAGTGTTATCTCCATATTTATAAAGCTTGGGGTGAAGCCCCCCCTCACCTGTGTTCCACAGGGTTCCCATCTCAGTGGCAGCTCTGGCTAGGGACTCTTGCACATTCAGGCTTACTGCGCCATAGGACATAGCGGAAAACATTACGGGAACCTCGAGCTTGACCTGGGGGGCCAGTTCTGTCTTAAGACCCAGCGCGCCAGACTCAAACTCAACCTTGTCAGGTTTCTGCCCCAGATAAGTAGTTAACTCCATCGGTTCGCGTAGAGGGTCAATAGAGGGATTGGTCACCTGGCTAGCATTAAGAACCAGATGGTCCCAGTAGATGCGGTAGCTCTTATCGTTCCCCATTCCGGTGAGAAGTACGCCACCGGTCTCGGATTGCTTGATGATATCTTCGATAACCTCGGGGCGCCAGTTGTAGTTCTCTCTGTAATCCAGTGGATTTCTTCTGATAGTCAAAGCATCAGTAGGACAAAAGACTACGCAACGGTGGCAGCCAACGCAATTCTCCTCACGGCTCCTTATCTCATCGTCCTCAATATCATAGGAATGAACGTCAAAGGTGCACTGGTTGACACACACCTCGCATCTGATACACCGAGAATCGTCTCTCTCCACTATGAATTTTGGCGGCAAATATGTCTTCATCTCATCCTTTTCTTATAGGTATTCCTCTTTCCGCTAAGTAGTCCTTCGCCTGGCGAATGGAATAAATCTGATAATGAAAGATGCTAGCCGCGAGAACAGCGTCAGCTTTGCCTATGACTAAAGCCTCATAGAGATGCTCCAAATTGCCGGCACCGCCGCTGGCAATTACCGGCACCATTACTGCTTCACTGATGGCGCGTGTCAATTCCAGGTCATATCCAGTTCGCTGACCATCGGCGTCCCAACTGGTAAGGAGCAGTTCCCCAGCCCCAAGAGCCACAACTTGCTTAGCCCATTCAATGGCGTCGGTACCAGTAGGCTTTCGTCCCCCGTGAGTGCAGACCTCCCATTTAGCATCGGTACCATTTTTTAGTCGCTTAGCATCGATAGCCACGACAATGCACTGACTGCCAAATTTCTCTGCTCCTTCAGTGATAAGATTGGGATTTTGCACGGCGGCGGTGTTAATGGATACCTTGTCTGCCCCTGCCTTCAGCATGCGACGCGTATCTTCGATGCCACGCAAACCTCCGCCAACGGTGAGGGGAATGAAAACCTGCTCGGAGACCCGCTCGACAATGTCAACCATGGTATCGCGTCCTTCAGGAGTAGCACCGATGTCCAAAAAGACGAGCTCATCAGCACCCTCCTTGTAGTAGAAGGCAGCTAGCTCTGCGGGGTCACCAGCATCTTGAAGGTGGGTAAAGCTGGTGCCCTTGACTACTCGCCCTTGAGTAACATCAAGACAAGGGATAATTCTCTTAGTTAGCATTTTCGTACACCTTTTATTTCTGCCGCTGAAGCTTTTTCAGGCTTGCGTGGTTTTCCCAAACTACCCACAATAGGCTCGCCACCCATGGGAATCCAGGCCCGGTCAAGGTCGGGGCAGACCAGGCGAATGGCTGATTCTTCAGAAGAAAGGTAAAGCACCGACCCTTTCACTCCCACTGTGAGAGGACGTAACCTTATCCTGTCAGTAAGACCAATCATCTCCCCTTGATGAGCAATGATCACAGTGAAAGGTCCATTCAACAGAATACTGCCATAGACTTGGCGCAAGGTTCGAAAGAGTCTTTGCTCTTCTGGGGAACAGCGCTCTATATAACTCCAGAAAGGAGGTGCTAATATCTTGGCTACTATCTCTATGGGAAGGCCGTGCCTTCGTATTAAAAGGTCAACGGCATAAGCCACCACCTCAGTGTCGGTCTGCATAGTACAATTGTAGCCAAATTGCTCTAAATATCGTCGATTTATGCCGTAAGAAGAGATTTCACCATTATGAATCACTGTCCAGTCCAGGATATTGAAAGGATGTGCTCCACCCCACCAACCAGGAGTATTGGTGGGAAATCTGCCATGGGCTGTCCAGAGATAACCTTCATATTGCTCCAGGCAGAAATATTCTGCTATCTCTTCAGGATAACCCACCCCTTTGAACACTGCCATATTCTTGCCGCTGGAAAAGACAAAGGCTTCTTCCATCTTTGTGTTGATTTCCATGACCCTATCCACGACATAGTCGTCCTCTGATTGCCCGTTGCTTTCCTCGACTTTCACTTCGAGGAAATAACGCCATACTAAGGGAGGGTTTACTATACAGGGCGTTGGCTTAGTGGGCACCTCTTTGACATCAATTACATGAAACTTGTGCCTGAGGAAATCCTCCACTTTGGCTTGTCCTTCTCGACTCAGATACATTATATGGAAAGCATAATAGTTAGCGTATTCAGGATATAACCCATAAATAGCAAACCCACCACCCAGACCATTGCCCCGAACGTGCATGTTAGCGATAGCTTCTACGACCGGCTTGCCCGAAAACCGATTCCCTGAAGTGTCCATCATTCCAAAGATGGAACAAGCATCGATCACCTTATCATCATGATAGAAGTTGTTTATCCTGCTTAATTCTTTCAACTTCATCACTCCAAAGCCAAGTACCTATTCACCAGCAAAGGTTTCCTCCTCAGCTTCGATAGGCAGGAAGGGTTGAAGAATTATATCTGGTGATGGTGCCAGTCGCTCTTGCCATAATGACCGGGGAAAGAATGCCAGGCCAAAATCATCAGCCAAAAGCGACTGTTTAAAGCTCTCTACATTGACCCTATCCCTCATAAGACCGAAAATTATACCCGACTTTTCGATATTTCCTACAAATATCATTCCCATTATGAGGTCATCTTTCAATATGACCTTTTGATATATATTGCCTTCTTGTTTGCTAATAGTTTCGTAGCCGTCGTCGTTGGGCGCTGTAGGCATCCCTGCGGAGGCGATGTCAATTCCGAAATAATTAAGCGAATTCATAGCTGTGCCGCCGGGGTATTCAGCTGTAACGCCAGCCATGTTAAGGCCAGCAATCCTGCCTCCAACATAGGCATTAGGCCAGATGGGGGTAAGTCTATTCTCCCCATACACGAAATCGTAAGCTTCAGCTACATCTCCACAGGCATAAACATCCGGGTGGTTTGTAGCCATATGATGGTCTACTACTATACCTCGGTTTATTTCTAACTTAGCATCTAGTGCGAGCTCCGGGCGCGGTAATACTCCAATAGCCACCACCACTAAATCACAGGGTATAGCAGCTCCGTTATCCAAAATAACTTCTTTAACTGCCTTTCTCCCGCTAATCTTGACGACGGTATGACCTGCAATGATTTCCACGCTGGCCTGCTTAAGAATTTCTTCAGCCATTAAGGATGCCTGTTGGTCGAGTATGGTATTTAATATTCGCTCTTTCATTTCCACTACTATTACATCAACCCCTCTTTTTATTAGAGCTTCAGTTACGCTAATTCCGATGAGCCCGCCGCCAATAACTACCGCCTTTCTCCTGCTATCCAGGAATTTGTCAATCGCCTTAGCATCATCAAGGTTGGTGAAAGTAAAAACACCTCTCTTGCTACTCCCTTTCATCCTAGGAAAGATGGGTTTCCCTCCTACGGCGAATAGGAGCTTTTCCCAGGCAATCTGCTCGCCGTCTTCCAACCGAACACTCTGGTGATCCAGCTCTAAGTGACTCACTTTCTTACCTGGGAGAAAAATAATATTGTTCTGGTCATAGAAGTCGCGGGGACGGAATAATATCTCCTCAAGAGTTCGTTCTCCCGTAAGGTATTTTGAGATAAGAGGGCGTGAATAGGCAGGATAAGGCTCTTCGGAAACGATGGTCAGAGCCCCTTCCTTATCCACCTGGCGTATGGATTCAGCAGCTCCAATGCCGCCAGCCGAATTTCCTATAATCAAGTATCTGGTTTGCATTTATTTCTAGCTCGTGCCTAGCGCTATCTTCAAGAAGTTAGCATACAGCTTCAATCCATCTTCACCACTTTTCTCAGGGTGAAACTGAGTTGCGACTAGATTATCCTTGATTACCATGCTGCACATAGACACACCGTAGCCTGTCGTGCCTGCCACCACCGACATGTCTTCAGGCTCAGCATAGAAGCTGTGGACAAAGTAAAAGTTCGCTTCATCCGGTATGCCCTCAAAAATGGGGTGGGTAAACCTTTGTTTCACTTGATTCCAACCTATATGAGGGATTTTAAGTCCTTGGGGTAGTCTTCTTACCTTCCCGGGAATTACGCCCAAGCACTCATGCCAGCCTCCCTCTTCAGTTCCTGAAAGCAGTATCTGCAGCCCTACGCAAACGGCGAAGAGCGGTCGCCTTCGTTGTATCAGTTGCCAAATAGCATCGGTCATACCTAGTTTCTCCAAGCTATTCATAGTGTCAGCAGCGGCGCCAACACCTGGCAGGATAACTGCAGCAGCATCAAACACTTCACCCGGCTCGCTTGTTACCCTCGGGTGGTAACCCAATTTCTTGACGGCATTAGTGACACTACGCAAATTTCCCGCACCGTAGTCGATTATGGCGATCAGCTTATCCATATCATTCTTCTTTCTCATCTACACCGAGTACAAGCGCTTCGTTGGGACAATTCAGTACACAGGCAGGTATCTCCCGCCCGGGACAAAGGTCGCACTTAATAACAGTTTTGCTATTCAGGTCTCGACTAAGCGCCCCGTAGGGGCAGGCTACTATGCATGTCCAACAGCCAACACATTTTTCCATATCAACGCTGACCACGCCACTTACAGGGTCTTTTTGCATCGCGCCGGTAAGACAAGAATAAACACACCAGGGCTCGTCGCAGTGGCGGCATTGAATGGGAAAGGAAATCTCTACATTCCTCTCCACACGCACGCGGGGTAAAGGACGCGGGGCCTCTTTTTTAAATGCCTTGATGAGGTCATTAGATTGGGATTGCTCCACCTGGCAAAAAACTTGACACAGGCCACAGCCAATGCAGACCTCTTCTTTAACATATACTCTTCTCATACTCCAATTATCTCTCGATTGTTACGGACATCGGCAACCGTTTACCTACATTGCCATCTTTAGCATATTCTGTCAACCACTTGCGCTGGCTGACCATATAATATAATTAACACTAGACTATGGATCTTAGCGAGTTCCGCTTCAGTATACTCCACAGGGGTAAGATAGCCAAGTGCTTGGGGTGTACAATTGAAACTGTATTTTATCTGAAAGAGGAAACAAGGGCTCTCTTCCTACCCCATCCATTGTCATTACCGGAGCCGGGACAACTCCGCAATTGACTTCCGCTCTAACTTGTGGTTTGATAGCAGCCAACTACTCCAAGAACTAGGAGGATTGATGGTTACTAAAGACCGAACTGAGGCAAAAGATTATATCCTCAAGTTAGCCAAAGAACAAGATATTAAATTCATAAGGTTATGGTTTACTGACATCCTGGGTTTTCTTAAGGGCTTTGCTATCACCTTTGAAGAATTAGAATCAGCTTTGGAATTGGGAAGTGGGTTTGATGGCTCATCTATCCAGGGCTTTGCCCGTATTGACGAGAGCGATATGGTGGCTTTGCCTGACCCCACTACCTTCCAAATCCTTCCCTGGCGACCACAGGAGCACAAAACTGCCAGGATGTTTTGCGATATTTGTTGGCCCGGGGGGCAGCCTTTTGAAGGCGACCCCAGATATGTGCTGAAAAGAAACTTAAAAATAGCTGCTGCTATGGGGTATACCTTCTATGTCGGTCCTGAACTAGAATATTTCTACTTTAAGAATTCAGAGTCACCCCAATTTTTGGATCAAGGGGGCTATTTCGATTTAACCCCGCCCGACATAGCTACTGACTTAAGGCGGGAGACAATTCTTATCCTGGAAGAGATAGGCATTGGTGTAGAGTATAGCCATCACGAAGTTGCTCCCAGCCAACATGAAATAGATCTACGTTACACCGACGCTTTGACTATGGCCGACAACGTGATGACTTATAAGTTAGTAGTTAAGCAAGTAGCTCAAAACCATGGCGTTTACGCTACTTTCATGCCCAAACCTGTGTTTGGTGTAAACGGCAGCGGCATGCATGTCCATATGTCATTGTTTAAAGGTGATAGAAATGCCTTCTTTGATGAAAAGGACCCTATCCATTTATCCAGGATAGCCAAACATTTTGCCGCTGGCTTATTAACTCATGCCCCCGAAATTACCTCTGTTACCAACCAGTGGGTGAATTCTTATAAGCGCCTCCTCCCAGGCTATGAAGCACCGGTATACCTCAGCTGGGCAAGAAGAAACCGGGCTGATTTAATCCGCATACCCGAATACCAGCCAGGGAAAGAGAAATCCACCAGGATTGAATATAGGTCGCCTGACCCTGCATGCAACCCCTACTTAGCTTTCAGTGTCATGCTGGCTGCTGGGTTGGAAGGAATCGAGAAAAAATATGAACCACCGCCACCTGTGGAGAGAAATGTCTTTGAAATGACTGGGCAGGAGCGGCAAGAAATGGGCATAGGCACACTTCCTGGCAGCTTGTATGAAGCCATAAAACTGACTGAAAACAGCGAGTTGGTAAAGAAAGCCTTAGGTGAGCATGTATTTAATACTTTTATTCAGAATAGAGAGGTGGAATGGGATCGCTATCGCAGTCAAGTAACTGATTATGAGCTCAAGCAATACCTGCCTATTTTATAGTTTGATGTTATGTCAACTATGGTAGCTAGTTTGCTTATGTAGTCCTAAAACCCAAAAGGAGACGGAGTGACAGCTATTGGCGTTGATATTGTGGAGATAGAGCGCGTTGAATCAGCAATCAAGCGATGGGGAGAGCGCTTTTTAAGCCGGATTTACACCGAAACGGAGCTCAGGACTTGCCATGATAGACTTGCATCCTTAGCAGCCAGATTTGCTGCCAAAGAAGCGGTGATGAAAGTCCTGGGAACAGGTGGGATAGGTATTGGCTGGCGTGAAATTGAGATTCTAACCGGCGATGATGGCAGACCATCGGTCAAACTTTACGGGCAAGCTTTGAATAAAGCTGCGGAATTAAACTTAAAAGAGGTCTCTGTTAGCCTTTCTGACAGTAAGCAGCATGCCGTTGCCGTAGCCATAGGCATATAGTCCTTTATTTTAACTCTCTTTTTAATTTCTCCATTACTTTGGCAAACTCTTGGCTGTATCTTTTTTCTTGGTCGGAGAGAAAATCTCGCCATTGAGGAAGCTGTTTTATCGCCTCATCAACACTCAGTTGAGCAACCATGGTGTTTTGTCCTTGCTGAACTTGTTTTACCCTTAGTTGAGGATTTCTTTCTACTTCAGCTCTTATGCCATTGTAGGCTTGCTCCATTTCTGCTCTATACCTCTTTTGTAAGTCCTCCATCAGGTTTAAATTTAGTTCAACTATAGAAGTATTCTGTTCTTCCTTGAGTGTCTCTATGGCTAAAATTCCGTCCCTTTTCCTTTGCAGCTCGGTTGGAGTACTTCCAAAACTAAGGGAATCTATCAGTCTCATCTGGGCTTCCCTCAAAAGGGATGGCTTGCCTTCTTCCTTTAACCTCTTCCACAAGCTTTCGGGGTCAATCTGACCTTGGTAAAATTCCGAGAGTATAGAGTTCACCCTCTCAGAATCTATCATCTTCTCTTTTTCTTCTCGGGTCAACTCACCAATCTTGGCTAATCTTTCTCTAGCGATTGGTGGAAGGTCTTTCTCCCAATTTTTCATTGCCTATCTCCTCATAAATAGGCGACGACTATTTTTTCACCATACAGGCGATAAGATAGTATATAATATGAAAGCAGATTTGGGGAGTGCGATGGGAATCAGACTTTATCAGGAGATTCGAAAACAGAATGAACAGCTAGCCCGGGTAAGGTCTCGCTTTCCTCAAATCGACGATTATATTAACAGGCTGGAAAGCAACCTTATGCTATCTGAAGAAGAGAATGGAGAACTAATTAAAAAAATTGAGGATTTTCTAAGGGAAGAAGGCTGAGTCTTACTTAGACAAAAGAATTTTATCAAGATGCTAGCCAAGGTAAAAAGTGCTGCTGTTGTGGGTCTGGAGGGAGCCGTAGTGGAAGTAGAGGTGGATTTATCACCAGGCTTACCTTCTTTCACAAAGGTTGCGACATAGCACACACTTCGCTGGGGACAGGTAAAATACCCTGTAGCCTGGGGGGATTATCACCATCTATCCAAACTTTTATCTTCAACGCTTCGAGTGCTAGTTTCTTTTCAGAATATCCGAAATCTGCCAGGTTTTGGCTGGCAATATTACAAAAGTCCTCTATCTTTTCAAGGTCAATATGGCTCTCTTTGGCTTGCTCTAGCTTTTTCTCGGTCTCCTGAGTTGCCCTGTGTAGTTCAGTTCTCTCACGGTTTATCTTCTCATTCTCCCTAACTACTATATCCTCTGGGAAGCCTTTCATGGCCCATTGTAACAATTGCTCTTGTTCTTTATCGAGAGCCCTGAGCCTCTTTACTATGCGGTCTAGTTCCTCTTCCAAAAAACTCTCTTGATTTATGCCGTCTTTTGATTGCTGTAAACCTGCTAGGATAATCCTCGGATTCTCAAGTGCTTTGGCAACCTCAGCCCAAACGGCCTCATCCAGATGCCCAGCGTCTATAGTCTTACCGGTGCAGCGTCTGTCTGAAAGTAATCTCAGCCGCCCGCTACATCGATAATAGGGCTTACCATGCATGGGGACGCCATAGTATTTCCTACCACATAACTTACAAAAGAGCCTACCAGATAGCAAGTATGTTAGTTTTTGGTTGCGTGGGGATAATTCTCTATTTCTGTCTAACTGCTTTTGGATAAGTTCCCACTCTTCCCAAGTAAAAGCGGTACGGTCAACAGCATTGTGAATTAAAATGTGGTCTGCCTCAGGGCAGCTAACACGCTTCTTGCCTTCTGTTTTAGTCTTACCAGCATAGCTCTTACCGGCATAGGCAGGATTACGCATGATGCGTCCTACAGTTCCCCGGCTCCACCTATGTCCACCTTTGGGGGCTGGTATACCTTTCTCCATTAACCTTCGGCAAGCCTCGTTTAGAAATATACCCTCTTGTATTAACCATTGCCCTATCACCTTTACTATGTCTAGCTTGTCATTTGCCACGTTAATGCCAAACTCCTTATCATAACTGTAACCGTATAAAATACCCCGTCCCGTTGGCAGCTTACCGTTCTTTATTCTCTCGCGCTTTCCGCGCATTGTCCTCTCTTTGATCTTCTCGGCTTCTAACTTCGCAGCAAACCCTCTAATGTGGGCTATCAGTTTGCCCATGTCTGAACTATCTACGTCCTCGGTGACCATGATTAACGCAACACCTGCTCGCTCTAATTCTTCCTGAAGGATAATAAAATGCACTGGGTCACGGCTTAGGCGGTCGAGGCAATAGGCAATAACAGCCTGGATTTCTCTATTTCTTACCCATTCCCTTAATTGCGCTAGTCTTGGCCTATCTAGCGTCAATCCTGAACAACTTTCTCTAATAAGAAATCCATCGTCAATTTGGTAGCCAAGCTCTTGTGCTTTTTTCAGACAAGCTTCTTGCTGGCTTTCTAGGCTTGTGCCTTCTCGTTCTTGGTCTTCTGTGCTTACTCGACAATAGCACGCTGCGGTTTTCATTCTTGATTACCCTCCTCTCTTCCGAATGTGAAAGAATAGGTATAGTACCAATTCGAGACACGCTAAGGATAAGACTAGACATATAGCCAGCCGCATAATCATTATGGTTGTCGGGGTCATTTCTTAACCCCCTTCTCTTCATCGGGTTTGGCCAATTGATTTAGTTGTTTCAATGCTAAGGGCGATGGTCGGCTTTTACCACTTTCCCACCGCCGCACTGTGTAGGGCGCTACCCCCAGCAACGCAGCAAGTTTATCCTGTGATAGTCCTAACTGCTTCCTTAGTGACTTAATATCCATACTCTTATGTTAGCACATCTGTTAGGTATCGTCAAGCCCTTGAAACGGTTGAGGTCGAATTGCGTTTTTGGTCTTATACCTATTATGGTCTGCCCACTCAAGTTGCTCGGGTATTTCCTCATTACTTCCAAATAGTTCACACATAGACCAGTGATGCTCTGCTACCGTAATCACAGTTAGTGCGTCTCTGTCTTGAGGGCCTAGAGCTATTGCCTCCCTTACTTGTTCCTTGAAGGCCCTTAATTGGTCACTGATTGTTTCGACGATACGAACATCCACTACAAGCCAGCCCAATTCCCCTGTTGCCAAATAGCGACATTGCCCAGATATCAAGCATCGCTCCTCATCCACGACTAACGGCATGAAAAGCCCAAACCGGTGAGTTTTCTTTTTGCACTCCTTAATAAGTGGGCGATAGTCATATTCCCCATATACGGGGTCTCTAAACGCGATAGCACTCACTTCAGCAGTTTTAAACACCATTCAGGCTCCAGGCTTGGGATGACACCGGCTGCAAACTGAGGCTCCATCTGGTCGTAACCAAAAGTCACTTGAGTCACAAACAGAACAGATTTCTACAGGTTTCATAGTCGGGTTAGTGGGGTTAGTGATGTTTTTCCTTGTTATCTCATTTACTGAGTTATTGTCATCTTCACTTATGTGTACTTTAAGATAGGGAAAATCCTCACTATCCTCACTATCCTTGCGATATCTTAGCCCCTGCCATCCTGCGACCTGACTACCACCTATTTTGACACGTGCGGATTTTACCCTGAAATGCGTTTGGTTTTGTAGTGCTCTGGCAAAGCTATTAGGTTTCTTCAGGGGAATACCGTTAGTCAAGCAGTATTTCCTAAAACGCTGGTATATTCCCTCTTTGTTGACCCATCCTTCAGGGTCGCTCTCGCATACATCCTGCAGAAAGGCATAAATGGGGTCGGCAAACCTCTGATACATTTCTGTGGTCTCCTCCACTGACCTTATGTAGCTGAAATCTTGCTGTTCAAACAACCTTTTGGACCCTCTAATGGCAAGATTCAGTAAGCCGCTCAACTCGTCTTTGGTTGTTAATTTTGCTAGTAGTTGTTTGTCTGCTCTTTCGCCGATAAATTCATTGGGGAAGTCAATGATTATCCAGCGTCGCCAAAAGGCATAACTGTCTTCATCAGATACCTTGGGTGGCTTGTTGGCTGAGAAGATTAACCGGGCATAGTTGCTGAAGGTGAAGTATCCTTTGAATTTCTTTTCCGTTCCGATAGTATCCCCGCCAGTCAGCATTTTGAAACTGCCAGTGCAGTTCAGGCTTTGAGAAGGCAGGTCAGCAAACATGTTTACGAGCTTTCCTTCCAGCGCCGATTTGGCGAATCTATCCTGTTCAAGCGCGTGCCAAGGCACGCCTGAGCAGTTATCCCTGCCGATGAATTCTTTCAGCAGGTTGAGTAAGGTGCTTTTGCCGTTAGCTCCATCACCAACAAAGAGAAATGCTCTTTGAATCGAATAATCAGGGATCAAACAGTAGCCAAAAAGTTCCTCAATGACAGTTATGTCTTTAGGCTTCAGAATCTCTCCCAAGAACTGCTCAACTCGGGGGCAGTCTGCATGGGGCTCATACTCCACTGGTATCCTTATTGTGGATAGAAATTGCGAGGTGTGTGCTTTCAACTGACCATTGCGAATATCAAATAGGCCGTTATTCAGATTTATTGTCCACTTATCCCGATTGAACATACTGCGGTCGCAATAGGTAGTCCTTCGGATATGTCCAATTATCTCATTGACTTTGTAAGTAGTAAGGGACTTGCTGACGCCCCCTTCCTTTCCGACCACCCGGCGTTGGCATTCGTGCTTAATGAACGCTTCGCCTTTAGCTTTCCAAACCCCCTCGTTGTAGATAAGGATTTCTTCGGTATCCATTAAGGTTGCGAAGTGGTATTCGGCTAACAGGTCGTTGATGAGTTTTTCTATATCAAGCGATAGCCCGCCGTCTTGGGTTTCCATAAGATAGCTAGACTTGCTGTTTATGGTTACCTCTCCTTCTGGTGGTGTCGTGGCTAGTGCAATCACCTCATCTAGGGTATGCCCGGCAGCTAGGAAATCATCAACCCCCTGCTTCTCCTCGTTTGGCTTTGGGGGCAGATGAACACCACTGGCTTGACTACCTTTACGCTTCAGGTGCTCCAGTAGCCTGTCCTGTGCTTTATGAACCTGCGGATTAGTGGCATAGTCGGAATCGTAAATGACAAAAGCCTGACGTTCTTTTAAGGCGATATAGTCAAAGTCAGCTAGAAGTGTCGTGCCACCGAGGACGTTTCTGCCCTTGAATCCCCAAACACCATTTAGCGCTATAGCGCAAGCCCCTTGACTGGCCAGGGCGTCACCTTTTTTCACACCTTCCACAAAGCAGCAAGGCATGATGACAGACCTCAGCATTGATCTACATCTTGGCGGTATATCCAGGCGTATTGATGAACCAGTGGGATTCTCATACTTGATAGGCTTCCCCTTGGTATTATACCGTGGGTGGTCCGGTCGGTATTGGTAGGCGATGGAACTGCCATCCACGCCATAGAGCGGAATTAGAATCCCAGGCGTTCGTTGCTGCACAGCAGAAAAACCCAGGTCGGCTAAACGCTTCCTGCCAAGAACACTCTCATAACCTCGCTCTATTATCACCTCATCACAAATGCCTGAGGAACGAAGATGGTCGAGGTGTTGTTGTAGCAATTTAGGACACTCAGTTGAGAAGGGGCCAGCACCAAGGCGATCAGCCATAGCTGCTCCCTCCTTGCCTACGCCTCCGCCGGCATTCCGAGCAACGCTTCGGCAAATTCAATTTGCGGTCAAAATAGAATTGCCTTTCCCCGGAAGTTAAGATAAAGCCTGACCCGCAGTCACAGCACTTGATAATTTGGTCGGTTAGATTCTCTTCTTGTTTTCTTTCCATTTCCTATTCTCTCCCGCAGAAGTACAGTCATCAACCGTATAAAGGCCGGCATTATTTCTTGCGTATGCTCCCAGTGCACAACTATTTTTGGCTGATTATTTCTTGGACTCGTGTTCCGTTCGCTATTGGTCATCGGCACCCTCCGCTTCCGGCGCATCAGGGATAATGGCATTCAGCAGCTTCTCAACTTTGTGTAGTTCTTCTCTATACTCAATCTTGAGAATGTCATCATCGCAGCAAAGCAGATTGAGGCGTGCCTCTTCCAGAACCGCTTGCTTAAAAACTACCAATACCCTCTTGTCGCTCGTCATAGCAAGCAGACGGATTTTCCCAGATTGCCAATCTGGATATTGCAGAACTAGGTGTAGCCTATTCATGCAGTCTACCCTTCACTTATTAGAGATGGGAAAGGGGCAAAAGTAAACAAAAAGCGGCGACTTTCGCAAGTCGCCGCAGCAATGATGTGACTGCTATTCTTAGAGTTTGGCTATCACTTTCTTATTGAATCACGATTCGCAAGCCTTCTGATTTTCTTAAACAGTCTGTGGCGTTGCGTCTTCTCTGAATCAGCCCGGTTACCATAGAAGGTTGCAAGTGACACTCCCTTTTTGGAGGCAAGTTGGTAGCCCATATCATCGGCGTTCATAAGTTCAGTGAGCCTCTGTTGGTCCTTCGGAGTCAAGTCATTGATATTGATACCAGCGTGTTCTGCAAATCCCAGGAGACGCTCCCGGTCATCTAATGACTCTGCCTGTGCATGTAGTTTGTATATCGGTTTTCTCCCTTCTGATGTGTAGCGCCAGGCTCCGTCATGGACTTGCCCATCCGCTATTTGTTCCGCTATTTGGTTGTCTAAGGGCAAACGCTTGTCACTAGATTCCTTGTCGCCAGGTACGGTGGGTATCGTTTCCAGAAAAAGATACCGTATGATTATTCGTATGAGTGGCAGTAATTTATACTCTGCTGTACCCAACACTTCGATAGCTGTAATAAATTGGCTGACGAGCCTTTTTCTCCTTGCTCCGTCTTTTACTAAAACAGACACCCATGTCTCCCCTTCATCCTCTCGTAGGCTCTTTAGTTCATCGATCACTGTACAGATCTCGCGTGGCAACACCTCAGTTAATCCCCTCGCGAGGTAGCTGATGTGTCTTTTGCTCATTTTCATATCGCTGGAATGACAACGTACCTCGTAGATGAGACTAATTAAATGGATGTAGTAGTTCCCCTTCCCGTCCAAAATGTGCAACACATTTCTAGCTCGTTCATAACCAAGTGTCATGTCTGGCGGGAACAGTTCACTCAACACCCCCGGTTGCGAGTTCATTTCATTGATCAATTCTTCTGTCCGCTTAGAGTACTCAGCTGACATTGCGTTAACCTTGAGTACGCGACTATAATCCAAGCGGTATCCACGTTCATGTAGTACATCCATCATATCAGTTAACAGTAAGGGCAACAGATGCCATTTGGGTTCTCTGGCCTCTGCCTTGAGACTGGGCTGTATCTCTTTTTTCAACATATTCCTATATCTACGCCTATACGAAGGAGACCGAAGGGCACACGCTAAATCTGACTCTGGATTGCCATAAGCCGCCAACACTTGCGATACCATCTCGGGCGTTGGGCTACACATTGAAAGTCCCCACATTTTGCCTACTATTGGACCGAGTCGTTGACGTGCAACCCACACTTCAATAGGTTGGAAAGTGTCTGCTATTCTCTGGGCATCGGTTCTCATCTTAATACCAGTATAACAAACACAAAGTTCCCCTGCTAGCATTTGTGTGTAAATCTTCCAATTCTATGACGAGACCTCGGGGCAAATCTACGCCCCCTCATTGGAGTTAGTTTGAAGATAGAATTGAGTGCATTCTCAAGGAAAGATGGCCGTTTTCTTCAGACTGCCCTACCCATCATTCTTACATATCGGAGAGGGCTTTAAAGGTGTCCAGTGCATTGAAGAAGCAACAAAAAGGCGTCTTGACGCTTCACTCAATCCGGTTAACCAGTCCCCTATTGGCAGCGCTGGTCTGCAATACCATATTAAGGTTGGATTGAGGCTGGAAACTGGAAACAGAAGCGGAAACTAAAGCGCTGTATTTGGAAACTGAAGTGGAAACAAGCCCGAACAGTGGAACTAGGAAGCAAAAGACAGAGGTAAAGGCAGGCTTGGAGTTCTTGCCTGATAGCTCTGAGCAAGTCGAAGAGAGCATGGACAGGCTGGGGCTGCTGCGGGAGCAGCTTTACGAAGTATTGCGGGAGGCTATTGACAGAGCCAAGCAGAGCTAACAAAAGTCACAATCGTTCAACTGGACGCTGCTCCTGAGTGGAAAGCGAATCCCTTATTACTTGTCGCTAGTCCCTCAGTCCTTGACCCTAGTGTCCCTGTCCGTCATACTCTACCGTATGTCGCTTGTCGTATATCTTCTATGCCCCATCTTCCATGCTCTCTGTTCTCTACTCTCTACTCTCTACTCTACGCCCCCCGCCCTACACTCTCTGCTCCCTGTTGTCCACTTTGCACTGTCCGCTCTTCGCTCTATTTTGTATGCTCTATTCCACACAAGAGCGAGAGAGCGAGAGAGTGATGGAACGATGGAATATGGAGGATGCAGGATGAGATCAATCTCTAGTGACATATTTGGCAAGCAACAAAACGCTAACTTGTTCAATGGTCGTGTACTCTTTACTTGGCATACATCGTAGTCAGGTCGATGATTCTAGCCCGCTTCATTTGTGGTAGAATCAGGTGTGCTGACCAGGCCGAAAGGAGGCAGGTGCATGGCTCGACAAATAGATAGAATACTTGGTGTAGTTAATCGCTTAGCCCGAGGTTTGAAGTCGGACGAATACATCACTAACAAACGTCTGGTAACAGAGCTGCGTAACCAATATCCTGGGTTTGGATACCCCAATCCAGTAGTGGCCGCTGACTTTTGTGCGAACTCCGTCAGCGGATACGGTCTACAGCGGGATGGTAGCTTCAAGCGGAGGCATAACCCAATCCTGTTCAAAATCGCACATAATCGTTACATAAGGTATCAGCCTCAACTCCATGGTTCGTGGGCATGCCGTGTCACAAACGGCAAGAAAACCGTCATTCGAACATAATGCAGTAACCCCCGCCCCCCAGAAGCTGTGAGTCCAAGGTTACTGGCCACGACATAATCGGCTAGACTCTGGTGGGAGTCAGCGATTGGCGGCTTCTCTGCCCTACAATATGCCTGCCTTGTCTACCAACACAGTTCGCCAAAACGCTCAGTTGAGCACACTTACTTGTACAGTCAGCGTCATTGCACAATAGTCAGGAATGTTCAATAACGTGTCTAGAACTCATGGGAGAATTATCCTTCCGTCGCACAAGCAGCTAATCTGAGCAAAGCTTAATCAAAGCAACTATCTTATGCGAAAGGTTTTTCTAGTAAAGACAGTACATAGAATAACTATAGTTGTTCAATAACTCTTTCTCGACACCTCTTGTCCTTGGGCGTTGTATAGCGCGGCCCAATCGGGGTCGGTATTATTCCAAATCGCTTTGCCGTACCCAAAACTAAAGCCGCCCCACTCGGAATGAATCTCATTTGTGTAAACCCGTATTTTGGCACCCGGGGCTAAGACATAAGAGGGGAAGGTAAATGAGGGATATCCCTCCGATATGTCCTTCAATACCCATCCCTCCAAGTCTTGCGAGGTATCACCAAGATTTGTAATCTCTACATATTCATCGGACTCCGTACGGTAAACGACGCCATCGTAGAAAATGTAGGTGATTTGAACATTGCTACCGATGCAAGTTTCCTTCTCGAAGTAAGCTGTAACATCCTTATCGGAGTCCATGGTAATGACAATAGTGGGTGAAGTGCCTGAGGCATCACCATTCCAGTGGTTAAATTCCCAGCCAGAGGCAGGCGATGCAGTAATAGTTACCTGGGTGCCGTTATCATACTCATAGGTCCCCAAACTAGGATTGGTAGTCCCCTGGCCATTCACGCTGATGGTAAGGTCATGAGTTGTAGCACTGGGGCAAACCACCGGGGGTACATTGTTCGAGGGAAGCAAATTGTATGTCTCCCCGTCTGTTGTGATTATGATAGTCCCATGGATATCCGTGCCGTATATCTCGGCACCAATTTCGCAGAGATTAGTGATAGTTTCTTGGTGAGGATGCCCATAACTGTTACCTTGTCCAGCCATATAGATGGCACACTCAGGCTTAGCCACCTGCAAGAACTGCATTGATGATGCTGTTCGCGAGCCATGATGCCCCACCTTTAGTATCTCCACATCTGGAACAATACCCTCCGTGAGCATACTTGCCTCAGCTTCCTGTTCGGCATCTCCAGTGAATAAAAAGTCAACTTGCCCATAGCTAAGGCTCAAAACGATGGAGTTATCGTTAGTGGTGCCACTCAAGTTGCCAGGATGAAGCACATTAAAGGTAAGGTTGCCGGCTTGAATAGTGTCTCCTCTCCGCGCTACAAACACACTAGCACCTTCGGAGTTGACCGCCGACATAAATTGAGAGTAGGTTGCGGAAGTGCTTGTGTCTCCATTGAGCCAGATTTCGTCAACTTCAAAGGCATCTAAGACCGCAATTAGTCCACCTATGTGGTCGGCATGAGGATGGGTAGCTATCATCACCTCCAGTGGACCATCAACGTAATCCTCAATATAGCTGACTACACCAGGGGATTTGTCCCCACCGTCAATCAGTACTTCGATGTCACCAAGTTCCAGAAGTATAGAATCTCCCTGCCCAACATCAATGAAGTGGACTATGGGCGTTGGCTCAAATTCAACTACATCAAAAATCCTTATCAGCCCAGCCAATTCCACAATGTAGGGACCATCCACATCTTTTTCAACAAAGAAGGATATAGAAGTAGTTTCTCCGCCATCGAGAGTCACATTCTTAGACTGTTCAACTACCTCATTTATTATCAGTTCCAGTTCGTAAGTTCCCTTTTGTTCACCTACATTTTGAACCTCCACAGTAACAGTTACCGTTTCCCCGGGCTCAACCACTGACGAACTCACATTTAGGTTACTTACTTCAAATTTGGCTGGTGTCAGGAATGTAACCGCTGAAACCTCAATGGGCTGTGATATATCAGTAACCGTTACACTTTCGCCGACAGCCAGTTCAAACTGTTGCTCACCCTCAGGTGAACTGACAAAGACAAGGCAATCAACATTACCTACATTCTGAATTATGACCCCGTTATCTACTTCAGTTACGGAAATCTCTAATGTAGCCTCTGGGGTGTATGATAAGCCGAGCAAGGCTAAAGCAAGAATACAGCAAATCAAAAATATTGCTCTCATAAGTGCTTAATCATATCCATAGTAAGCTAACTAACAGGCACGGTCAATACCCCTCTTTTACACAAAAAGTTAGGGGTGTTGGGTAACAATCCGTCATTTTGTTCCGCAATAGGCATAACAACAAGTATATTCGGTTTCAGCCCGATGTCGAACGGTAAATCATATGTCTGTTACTGATATTGTTTGAGGAGACAGCGTCTTCAAGAACTGTGTACTTTTTGTTTCTCGTTAGAATGGAGCACAGTTAGAGCATACCATGCAAATTCAGCAAAATGACGAACCCAAAATGCTAGGCTGGAAACCTCAGCTAATTCCTTGACCGCTTTGCCGCTGTCTTGCTGAGATACTTTTTTGAACTGTTCCACTAATTCAACATATTTCCAGCCAAGCATCTCATCGTTATCCCCGCTATTAAGGATCGACTCTATAGTTGACAGTAAGCTGCTTAGTTTCTTTGATGCCAATTGTGTGGCCAGCTCGCTCAGAAGTGTCTTCCCAAGCCACACAATATCGTCTCTTTCCCCTACCGGATATATTTGCTTAAGCTTCAAAATTTCCCATAATGATCCAGTATCCCGGATTTTCTGAAATGAGCCGACAGTCCTTAATCGCTTTAAGATGACTTCATTGGGAGTGAGTCGTTCAACAAGGTGTTCGTTTAGCAAGTGTCGCCCAATTCCCAATTTTACTGCAACACACTCACGAAATATCCTCTGTGCTGACCAAAGGAAACTAAGATGCGGCGTCTGTGCATCGGGATGCTTAAATAGATAAGATAACGGTTTACCTGTATGCACAGTTTCCGAACGAACATCCTTATAGAATCTCGTAGCCCATTCATCCAGGATAGATCCTTCTTCAGTGCCAAGTGATTCTCTTATTCGTCTTCTAAATTCTTTAGTTTTTTGATGTTGTGGTAGTTGGAATAAAGTCTCAAATGCAGTAGCAATATCCACCAGGTGGCCAGCGACACCACGGATAGAATATCTTTGAAAGCTCAGGTTATACCAGTCCATCGAGAGTAAGATTTCAGCCTCTAGCTTGCTATTCAGGTAGTTTCCATAAAATCGATTTTTGATCTCGCCAAGACCTTCCAAATTGTGGGACGAGAGTATTCTGAAGTCGACATGCCAGCCTGGTGGATGGAATTTCTGGTGTATAACTGTAATCCATTCCTCTTGATTGAAATTAATCCAGCCGTGATATATGCGATATTCATCTTTACCTGCTGGCGGTAATTCAAAAATGTAAATACTGCTTGTTTCTATATCATTCACTGCCTGTAAATCCGGGCACAACATCATATAGCGCAAGAGGGTGATAGCTTTGCGAGCCTCAACAATGGTCTGATTGTCGTCTCTTCCTTGATTATCAAGAAGGAAGTAAGTAATGGCACGTATTGCACCTTTGTCAGATTTAAGCCCCCGTGAAACTGGGAAACACTTAGTTAGTTCTTGAAGGCACTCTTTATCACGACTCACCGGCGGTGCATGATCACGACCTTGCCAATCAGGCACTCCAATGAATTGAACGGGCCCAAGTTGCACCGGCCCGTCAAAGAAATAGATGTAAGGTAATATCCCTAGTAGTTTTTCCATCATATGAATTATATCATCTGATAGCTGATGTGGATGGGAGGGGTGAAACAAGAAGCCAGATTGTTATCTATCATACATACCATCGTTTTTTGCCTGGAGAGCATATCACCAGAGACTAGGCTCATCCTACGTCGTTTACCGCTCTGTCGCTCCACGACGCTGTCACTCTATTGGCTCACCGCTCCACCGCTCGGTCGCTCTGTTGCCGTGGAGGTGCCTTGCTCCGTACGGCTCTGCTGCTCCGACGCTCCGACGCTCCATCACTCCGTCGCTCCACGACGCTGTCACTCTATCCCCTCACCGCTCAGCCGCTCGGTTGCTCCTCCGCTCGGTCGCTCCGTCGCTCTGTTGCCAGGGAGGTGCCTTGCTCCGTACCGCACTGCTGCAGGGACCGGAGCGTGCAGAGCGGAAAGCGGTGCATGCAGAGCAGAGACTACAGAGCAGAGAGCAGAGAGCAGAGAGTACAGAGCACAGATTAGTGTGCATCTAAGTAACATTTCATCGTTTTGTTGTCTGCGAAGCATTTCCCTCAAGTTGACCTGCTCCTTGCTCCCCCGCTCCGTCGCTCCGTTACTTGGGAGGTGCCTTGCTCCGTGCCATACTGCTGTGGGGACCGGAGCGTGCAG
>Ga0307431_1000695_pt1 | contig 21616 bp, 33 predicted proteins | sample SalMarWE160170MG_FD_202155 | JGI IMG/M metagenome (GOLD analysis project Ga0307431, IMG submission 202155) | Salt marsh sediment microbial communities from the Plum Island Ecosystem LTER, Massachusetts, United States - WE1603-170 | ecosystem: Environmental > Aquatic > Marine > Intertidal zone >...
GGTGGGATAGATGTAAATGAGAATTCGGGTCGTACATCTTTGGTTACTTGCAATTATTTTATGGACGTTATCATTATTCATGGGTTTTAGCAGAAACCCCCTAGGAACCATCTTAGCCTTCTTTTTTACAGCTTTGTGGATATCTCTACTGTTTTGCACAAAATGGGTAAGTGATTAATGGAGAAGGAGAGGTGAAATGGATTGGCGAAGAGTTTAAAAGATAGAATTTTGGAAGCTCTGAAAAAAGAAAGATTGACTGTTTTTGAGCTATCTGAAAGGCTAGGGATGAAACCGAATTATTATCTCTTGTCGAAACTTGAGGAAGAGGGATTGATTGAACATGATTTTGCAAGAAAGAAATGGCATCTTAAGAGGAGGTGAAAAATGAATGGGCGATGAAATGATTGTTGAAAGCCTCGTTGAGAGAGCCAAATTCGTCTTTGCGGTCAGAGAATATCAAATAAAGAGAACATCCAAGAAAGAAAACATAGTAGATTTTTCAGTTTCACCAGCAGAATCAGATGACAGAATATTTGTACGTGTCATAACTGAACCTAGAACAAACTTGGGACGTGTTAAGGCAGATACCATATTGGAGTTTAGTCAAATTCTACATGAGAAACACTACGACAAGGGCATACTGATCAGCAAACGGTTCACACAGACTGCGATAAAAGAAATCAACAAAAAAGATATAGAGATCATCACAGAGGAAACCCCAAATTTTAAACCAGAACGCCTTTATTCTACGATACAAGACCACATAAACAAATTGTGCAAAGTAAAGTGCGGTCGAATCCCGAGAAAAGAATCTGAATGTAAAGGCTACTCTGATGGCGGCTATTCTTGTAATGTCAGGTTAATTAGCGATGATGCTTACTTCCACTTTAAACACGGCTGGACAAGCCTTTTGGAAAGAGATTTGGCGAAACTTCTTGCAAAAGAAGAAGACCTAAGCGGTTAAAGGAGGTGAAGTTGTGCCATCACACGGTTCGTTATCTAAGGCGGGCAAAGTCAGGTCCATAACTCCTAAAGTAGAAGCAAAGGAACGGCATTCTTCGGCTCCAAGAGTTAACAACCATAAAAAATACCATAAACGGTTTGTCTTAGATAGAGGCATTGGTCAATATAAACCTGGTAAGTATCGTAGGCGTCGGAGACGACGCCGCTAACTCTTTAACGCAGGCAGAATGACTATTACCCCGTTCATCCCCATGCGTTACGTAGAGCCTTTGCAGACACGATGAGAGTAGCTGGCGTAAATGAGCAGACAATCGATTATATGTTGGGACACAAACTCAGATTTGGCGGAGCATATTTTGGAGAAGCGTTTAACCAATATAAGAACGCCATGAACAAGTTGGCAGTCTTTGGTAGCACAGAAGTTGTGAACATAAGAATACAATCGTTAGAAGAAGACGTTAAAGTATTCAAAAACCAGCTTACGCAAGTGCTGATAGAAGAACTTCATCCTACCGAAACAATAAACATGAGAGAAGCGACTAAATTGAAAGAAATCTTGTTGAGAGCAAAAGATGATCCAGAATATTACGATTACGCACTAGACTTGTTAGACGAGAAAATCAGGGAAGCTAAAATCCAAGAAGTTCCAGTAACGTTATCTGTACCCGTAAACAAAGCGAGGAAGCGATTATAATCACTCAGAAAGGAAGTCGTATGACCCCAAGTCTTTTTTTATCTCGATGTCCTCGAATGGAAAAAGAGCAAGGTTATACTCTTCCCTGAAAAGGCGATATATAACGAGTGAAAAGAGTACTGTAATAGCTATTATGTTGTTCGTTCTAGGCGTATTAGCTCTTGGTTTAAGCCTTTATCCACTTACCTATTGGGAATATCAACTAGTACAGGGAGATGCCTATTGGGACATTGCTGTAGAAAAAGTCTATCCACTTCAATGGATTGGCGAAGAGTTTAAAAGATAGAATTTTGGAAGCTCTGAAAAAAGAAAGTTTAACCGCTCTTGAACTGTCTGAAAGGGTAGACGTGGAACCATATTATTTCACGTTGTCGAAGCTTGAAGAAGAGGGATTGATTGAATATGATTCGGCAACAGAGAAGTGGCCTCTTAAGAGGAGGTGAAACAGGAAAACGATGAAGAAAAAGAAAATATCGGGTTTAGCCTTGCTGACAATTATGATAGCGAAGTCTATGATGATAAGTTTAGCTAAGGCTACTACTTGGGTTGAAGTGGCTAGACGAAGTGGTTCAGCTTTCCCTTACGCAGAGGAATTTTCCATGCAGTTTGAGTGCAGTCATGTAGAATGGAGAGTCAGATAGAGCTATGATGCGGTTGGTATGCCGCTTGAGTCCACGCTTATCATACAAGAAGGAGGCGACACGGATTACGATTTTTCACGTTCTCTCCATCTTTTTTCTTCAATTCCACTTGAGGCAAACAAGCTTTTTCTGGAAATTAGGGTGTCAAGTTTTTGTTTACTTGTTGTTCTGCAGTTTCTGCATATGATTCGTCTATCTCGAAGCCGATGTAGTCAACGCCCAGCCTCAAGCAGGCAACTGCCGTGTTGCCGATTCCCATGAATGGGTCTAAAACAAGCTTGGTTTTTTTTAACCCATGAAGCTTGATACACATCATTGGAAGTTTAGGCGGAAACGCAGACGGATGAGGTCTCTGTTTCTTTCGGGACCAGATCGTTTCGTATGGAATAAACCAAGTGTCCCCCCTGTCTCTGAGGTCTCGAACCGCCTTTTTCCATCTTCCAATATTATTCTTATCCTGGTATGGCACACCTATCGCCATTTTGTCAACTTCAACTTTTCCGTCTTTGGTGAACTGGAAAATATATTCGTGGCATCTGTTTACGAAACGTTCACTGTTAACGGGTTTAAAGTGTCCCACTGCAATGTCTCCTTTGATGTTCGGGTATTTGCCAGCATCCTCCTGTGGTATAGCGATTGATTTTATCCAGTGAATAACATTCTGCAACACGAAATGCTTCCTGAACCTAAAAGCTACTTCCCAAGCAACCCACGGGTCTTTAGATTTATACCCAATATTCAGAAAAAAAGAACCAGCGTCACTGAGAACGCGTTTACATTCCGCTGCTAACGTTTCCATCCACTCAAGATACTGTTCCCTGGAAACCGAGTCATCATACGAGCTATATTTTATTCCCAAATTGTATGGCGGAGACGTCACAATCACATCCACCTCCCCGTCCTCAAGGAACCGCCTCATCCCCTCAAGACAATCCATAACAATTATCCTGTTCTTTTCACATCTCACCAAATCCACGTCAACCTCTAAACAACAAGCATCAACTACCCATCTCTAAACCTAAATCATCGTCCCCTCAACAAAAAATGCTTCCTTTCCATAAATGTCTTTATCACTTAATGAGGCGCCAAAAATGTTCTAAACAGGATTGCCACCAGCAAAATACTACCGCCTAACACCAGAAAGAGAAAACCTCATAAAATGGGCATCAACACACAACCCAACAATCATATTAGGAGACTAATAATACTTCATTGTTGAAAACAGTACTTTTTCAGAAAAACTAAGCATCAACACAAATACAACTCTTGAAGCCCTCTGTGAAAAACGATTTTGGTGGGGCCGCCCGGATTTGAACCGGAGTCCCGAGAGTCCAAGTCTCAGAGCCTGGACCATGCTAGCCGACGGCCCCTCTCTCTGCGAGAACAGAGAAATCACCAGATTCTGTAATCTACAAAGTAAAACTTCGTAGATTTTTCTCTAGTTCTTCTTTGCTTAACAAACTCCATATAGACTCTTCGTAGGAAAATAAAGTTTCTGGATTGTTTACCATTTATTTTTATCGTGTATCTTCACTCCATCGCCTTTGAGCTACAGTTATTCCCTTTCGGGTCGCGTAAATCTCAGGCATCCTAGAACTTGACCAGTCCCCGATTTCTTTCAACTCCCTCTCCGTGTAGCCTAAAGTCAGATACTTCTCTGTAGCAAAATACCGGAAGAACGAACTTGTTATAGTGTGATCTAGCCTTTGCAGAATGTGGTTTAGGTTTTGAACGGTCATAGGCTTCTCAGAAAAGAACTTCAAATATCCAGAATTGAAAACAACCTTCAAGGCTGGAAAGAACCAGGCTTCTTCAGAATCAGCTAGGTCCTCAGTTAGCCTATCGGATTCGTTTAGCCAATTTACTATGTGCTGCACAAAACGGTTCTTCAAGGTCTTCCTCTTGGTTGATGGAAGAGCCTCTTTCTCGCCTTGTATCTCTGTATCTTTGAGGTCAGCCTTGCACTCTCTACAAAACTTGGCGTTGTATCCGCTTTTAGTTTCGCATTGAGGACAGATTTTGTACCGCTTAGATTTTTTCTTGATTGTGAAGGTTATTAGAATCTGATCTGATGTGAGAGCTACATCCTTTCGCTTAACTCCTAAAAATTCGCTTGCTCTTTTGAACCATATCCATCCGGTTGCAATTAGCGCCTTGTCTCTAAGTCGTAGAATCCTGTCTATCTCAGGTCCTAGTGTTGGCTTCACATACTCGGGGAGCAGGTCTATTTTTTCTATTAATCCTTGAACGTGTTTGTCGGTGAAGGCTAAACTCTTTTGCTGTCTCGCTTTTCGTTGACGATTCATTAACCATCCTCTAACAGGTTTCTTTTCTGTTTCAAGTTCCTGATTCATTTTGTAACTACATCCCTCTCTTTGAAATGTTCTAAAACTTCTATGCCAAGTTTGCTGATGTCGTACCTATAGTACCCATTGGGGTGTCGAATCGGAGAAACTAGACCCCGACTTCTTAATCTAAGCAGCATAAGTTTACCGTTCTCTTCTCCGAAGAGTCTTTTGATTTTGCCATGCCACACTGGACCCTGATCTATAATGATCTGTAATAGTTTGAGGTCACTAAGTTGGATCCTTTTCAGGGTATATTCTGTTTTGTCACTCATCATTTACACAGACCCAACAAACCCAAGAAATAACGAAAATTCTGAAAAATCCCACTTTTTCAGGTGTATAATTAATTAATAGTAAAATAAAAGAAGCCCAAAACAAGGTTTTTATTCTGGAATCATTGTTTGATTTGGTCTTTTGGCTATAAGATGAAATGAAACATGACCTTGAGAAAAACAAGCCCAAATTGAGCTTCTTTCTGTTTAATTTAATGTTATTATATATTGTCTGTGAAGGGATGTGTGTGTTTAACTTGTACGTCATTATGTCATTTCTCCTTCCCAGAATTTTCTCTTTCTAGCTGTTTACGCGTAGCGTCACGGATCAAAGCAGACATTTGAGGTGTAGTTTGTTTTAGCCATAACCCGCATTTTTTTGTCTAAACTTGGTGGGACACAAAGATTCCAAAAGACAAGTTTGGTATTCTCTTGCACTTCAAGGGTTAGGGATTCTAGGAGAATCCGTACGGACACTCTAACGAATTGCGCTAGAGAGTCATAGTTTGTGTTGGCGATATGCTTTCGTGTTTGCTTATCCAGCTTCGGAGAAACTAGCAAAGCCCAAATAGTTGGTTTAGATTTTGTTTTCATTCTATCCCGTAACCTCCCGTAACTGGTCCGTAACTCGCTTCTTGCTTCCTGGTTCTGTTTGATTTTCGGTTTTTCATGTTTCGTTTGCTCCTTTTCTGATTGGAATCAAAAATGTTTTTTTCATCTCTTTTTTTTGTCGAAAACTTGACAGCTCTACTTTTGAAAGCAAACTCCAAAAAGAAGGTGTTGCGTTTTTTGGTGAATGTAATCCTTGAATTACGAATTCGGGATGTGGAATGTTGTGTGTTTTGGTTTTCATTTTTGGATCTCCGGCAAATTGCATTGACTAGAGATTGATCGCCATCCTTGCTGAAACTTGCATGAAAGCCAAATTTGCGAACCCGTAGAATGTTCCTCTGAATACTCGCAATCAATACAATAACGCTCAGAAACCTTCGGGTTTTTGAGGTCGCTTACCCCTACCTTTTTGCTGTCAGTTACCCCATGTTTCTTGAGTGTTTGATGTTGCATCTCAAAAGCCTCTATTTTTCCAAGTTAGCAATCCGCACCGATCGTACGCCAAGAAACCTAGATTCTCCCAGGTCTCCCGAACAGTTGCAGCCTTGACTAGATTACACTCTAAGATTCGAGAAAGTTTATCGTCAAAGCTTTCAACGGGACCAGACAACCACATACTCCACATTTTCTTTATAGCGGTCTTCAGGGAGAGCTTACGTTTTTTTGGTTGCATGAAATGGTTTAGCGTCATTATTTGACCTTCCCCTGTTTTTTGAAGTACTCGAGATCCGGACAGTTTTTCTTATCCGATTTGAGACAGCGAAAAACAAAACCGAATTGCGTTAACTTACACCTGAAAATGTTATCTAGTGGCTCCGAAAATTCGCAATACTCCACTTTGATTTTTTAGGGTAGTCTGGGAGCTTCTCATTAAGAATCCCCCAACTCTAACTCTTCGTTAGCTCCCGTAATTGCACCTTTTTCTCTAAGTTTATTCAAAACGGTTTTTTCTGAATCCTTAAAATCTAGCTCTTTGATTTTGGCTTTAACATCTTCTAATTTAAGCTGACCTTTTATTCTCTCTTTTTCAATCCAAGTTATCAGGTCTTCAAGTTTCTCAAGTTCTGTTTTAGTTGGTTCTTCAGGGTTGTAGTTTGTGTTAATTATCCTCCAGCCTCTTGTTGTGGAGCTTCGAGTTGGCGTTATGTTAATTCCGATCTTAGAAAAAGCGTCAGTTAAATCGTTAATTTGACGGCTCATTATGTTGGATGCAGAAGGATAACTCTTTTTTCCTACTGATGTTAAAAGAACATTTTTTGCGTATGATTTAGTTTCAGCGTATAACTTAGCAGTTGCACCTTTCCAACCAAAAACACCTTTTTCCAACTCTGTTAGGTTTATTGCATCTTCAATGAATGATAGAAGAACATTTCCAAAAGTGTCATTGTAAACGGCTTCTTTGATTTGTGTTAGTAGCTTTTCGCGATAAATCTTTATGAAGTATGCGCGATCATATCCAAAAGCTTTAGAAACTGCACAACCTATTTGTGCATAATCAATCATACGAAATTCTGTAGGAGCTTCCGTTTTAGGTAATATAGACAAAACTTCAGAAATAAGCGTGTAAAGGTCATGTAGAACATAGGGGTAAATTCGGTTAAATTCTTCTTCTAACTCAAATTCTGTTTTACGGTTTCCGTTGAAAGGTAAAGGAAAAACAAGAATGGTTCTATCCAGTAAATCCTCTCTGACAATTATGACGTTAATTCCGTTAATGTTAATGGATTTCAGAAAAGCACGTATAAACTCTTCATCGTTTGTGTATAGTACTCGTTTGAATGTTCCTGCACCAGTATTTGCTCTACAAAAGATATCACTAAATTCGTGAGAGAGCCAGCTTACATTATCGAAGCATGGATAAAAATGATGGTCTAGGTTATGAAGTAACTCGTCACGGGTTTTTGGAAGGTCAAGCGTTAAAGTAACTGAGGGATCAAGAATTTTCTTTATTGTTTCTGCGCAGTAGGTTTTACCTCCTCCCTTCTTTCCGTTGATTGAAAGGGTTGTTTGTGGTCTATCGGCAAAAAACGTGTTTACAATGTGACAGATTACGAGAAAGAAATCTCCTTTACTGAGATTCATAAAGTAGTTTGTTGCCATAAGGTAAGGGTATTTTTGTTTCTGTGACGGCTGTGACGGTTCTGACGATATAGAATACACACTTTTACCCCCCTCCCCTTCCTTTTTTTAGAAACCACGGCGGATATAGGGGTTCTAAATTGCCGTAATATATCGTCACTATCGTCACCACCGTCATAGACTTTCGGTAATGGTAGTTCCTTCATGTGTTTGTAGCGTTTAAATAGTGGTGGCGTTTTTTGTTGGATGTCATAGCCTTTTTGTGTTTGTGTTATTTTAATGGCTGTCCAAAATGGATTTCCTGTGTCTATCCAGATTTCGGTTTCTTTATGTTCGTTTTTTATTAAGTTTACTCTAGGTCTTAATGAGTAAACTTTTGAATTTCTGGAAATTGCTTCAAACGCTTTGATTGCATCTTTTACGCTGTCATTGTTAGGAACTTTGCCGAACGTACGAAAAAACCTGTCTCGGCATAATCGCTTAAACTCTTCACTATGGATGTTCAAAGTTTGTTGAGCGTTATTATCATTAATTAAAGCGTAGAAGTTGCCGTACTGATCCTTGAAAAAATTTGGTTGTTCCTGATCTATCAACATCAGAATTTTTTCTGCGTGGCTTATGTTCTTGTTTTCGTCATACATTGGGCAAGTGTCAGGGTTAGGCGAATCTGGGCATTTTGTTGAATGTTTATTTTTGCAGAAATTACAATTGACATGAACTTCAGGTAATGTTGAAGGTGTGAGCATCATTTTTTTCCATGTTTCTTTTTTCAGGTTGATTTGACCGCAGTTGGGGCAATCCCAAAACTCAATATCTCCGTCTTTTTCGCTGAATGTAACTTCCGCGTTACAGTTGGGGCAAAGTTCGGGTTCTTTGTTTTCTGGGGCTTCCGGCGTTTGTGACGGCATCGATGAAGAGTCACCTCTACTGTTTGCGTCTTCCGATTAAGTCAGAGTTTTGAAAATTCCAGATTTTATATCCGTGCAAAATGGCGAAATTATTATGATCCTTAAGGTATTTTTGCAGCTTCAGAAACGCCGGATTATTTGGGTTGTCTGTTAGACTTGCGGTTTTATAGGCTCCTTTATCCGAGGTTTTATCAACATATCGTAGAGAACCGATTTCTTCAAGAGAAGGTTTCTCTGTTTTTGTTGCTGATTTCGGTTCAAGAATCTCTTTTCCAAAAATATTAAGGATGTTTTCTAGGTCAGCTTTTTCTTGTAGAATATGCTGTATCCTATTAGCAGCGTATTGCCCGATTGCGTTCACTTGTTCTGTGTTCATTGACTTAATCTCTCCAGCTTCTTTTTTGCTTTTCGGAGTTCGTCAAGAATCTCCAAAAGTTTCGATTTCTCGACTGTAATAGTTTTGCTTGTCAAGGCGTACGCTCCCCCTTGTCTTTATCTAGCCAAAAAATCCATGACTTCGAGGTCTTTTGGCTACTGATTTTTCCCTCGAGAGCTAAACTCAACAAAATTGCTCGTGTTGTGCTCCAGTTTGATTTAAGATTATAACGCACATAGTCAATTGATACAGGATTTTCAGCTTCATTAAGTATAATCAAAACTTTCGATTCGATTGATGGGTTATCTATTTTTATTTCCATTAATAGTTATCTCCAGATACCTCTATAGACATATTTATATATGCAGAATACTTAGATATTTTTGTCACAAACCAAGCCATGAAATTAGGAAGGGATAAATCCTGAATCAAAACCATATCCATCCATTAGAAAAAGAAAATTTAGAATTAAAACAGAAAATTAAAAAACTTGAATTTGAACTCAAGCAACCAAAACAAAAAACAAGATTTCGTTACGCGGATTGGTTAGAAGATCAAATTTTATGGTTTATTGGTAATCCAGTTGTAGGTTCACATAAATACACTATTTCCCAAGGACGCGAAATTGTGAAGGTTTTATATAAAAAAACAGAACCTGATAAAGCACACATCAAATAAATCTGCAATTTTGTTAACATAAATTACCCACCTAATCCCCCAGAGGACGCCGAAGCTCGTGAAGTATTCCGTCGATTAGAGAGATTAAGAAATAGAGAAGAAATTGAAGGTAACGCCGAAAACAGAAAAATACGCAGAGGTATGTATCAAATTACCAAAAAAGGCAAAAAAAGATGGTTACTTATCGATAACATGAATAAGTATAATCGTCGGCTCCAGAGTAGCAGAGGTCTCGATTTTGAAGTTGATCCTAGATTAAAAGAGATCGCTTTTCACAATTCTACACGTGACCCTTATTTCTATCAAAAAATGGTGGATAATTTCGCTTTTCTGTCAAAGGAGAAAGGAAGACCTCCAAAAAGCGTTTACTTTAAAGGAGACACAAAACTATCTCGAGAACTATCACACTTTCTATTTTCAATGATTTGTGTTTTTCTTGATGCTAAAAAAGGTAAGATCAGCCGAAAGTTGAGAAATAAAGCGTTAAACTTGATGGTTTCTGAACCATATATTTCTGAATTACTTAAGGGGAATTTATGACAAGTCATTCATAAAGAAACATTTAGGTTCTTTTATTTAGCCATTCCGGAATTATTACAGCTCTTATGAGTTCTTGAATTGTTATTCCTCTACTGTTTGCAATTTCCTGTAATTTATTATAGATTTCGTCATCGAGACTTTGCATGAATTTAGCCATATTAACCACTTTCTTCACTCTCATATCTCTGGATATATAGGTATTGCTACGGAAAGCTTTATAAAGATTTCCCATTATATCTAAAGATTGCCAAATATACCAAAATGGGAGATTGAAAAAATGAGCGAAACACAACAACCACAAAAATATCCCCGCTGCCATTTCTGCAAAAGGGAAATAGGCGAAGGCAACAAACTCAAATCTCGATACTCAGGAAAAACAGTAATTGTATGTCACGACTGCAGCGCCATAATCGGAGACCTAGTTCACGATTTCGCCTCTGACATATTCGCAGAAATAAACCAAATGATGAGCGATCCCTCAAAAACTTGGAAGATAAGACTAGTACCATGGCAAATAGAGGAGGACCCGACAGAATGAGCAAAGAAACAGAAACCATTAAAGAAAAGAAGCTAACCATGCAAGAAGTCCAACTGTTAGGTCACATCTCTACGCTATGCCCATACTGCAACAAAACAATCTACATACCAGAATATCGCATACAACCCAAAACCTACGAAGAGGCTAGAAGCCTCGACAGAGAAATAGCAAAAAAGTTAATCGAGGAGACTGAGACAGAATGAGCGAAACAATCCACTTTGAAGAAAAGGAATACCGAGCATACGAAGCCATAGCCAAAAAAACAGGATTCAAAACCGTTGACGAACTGGTAAACACCGCGGTTAAAGAGTTTATCAAAACAGTGGTGATAGAGAAAGAAGAGGTTCTGGTGAAAGTTCCTTCTAAGCTGCTAAAGTGTGTCAAGGTTCTTAGAAGCAAAGACTGGGAAAAATATCTGAGTGACAGCTTAATGGATACCATAGCTGCAGACATTGAAGCTGACGTTTCGGAGACCGTAAAGAGGTCAAAAAAGATTTTGGCTTAACAGAAGAGTTCCAGTTCTATCAAGGTCACTAGAACCCTAACTTCCCTCTCTTTTTTTGTCACATTACTCTTCGAGGAAAGCAATCTTCTCACTTGGATTGAAAACAAGAGTTAATTTGTGGTCTTCCAAGAAGTCATTACCTATTATGCTGGGGATTGGTTTTACATCATTTAATGCGTTCTTTCCCTTTTGTATAGGAATTAACACTCCAAAGTTTGAAACGTTGTAGCAAATAGATGTTTTATCCTCCGTTCTAAAGGTGAAAGTCACTTTTTTCAATGAATATCTGAAGAATTTGAAACCTGCAAGCCTTACAGTCATTCCTTTGCGCATAGAATTAATAGAGAACCGGAACCTAAGAGCGTCTTTCGTTGAAAGCACTGTGAAAGGGCTCCCAGTATCAACAAGGGCTTTAATACTTCCATACAAACGTGGAGATCTTGCAATGAAAGAAACGAAAGGAAAAAGTTTGCCTTGAAAGAACTTTTGACAATGACACGGAATCTTTGGCAAAAGCCTGACCGGCTTAGAGGATAAACGCTATGTTTTCAGGAGGAACAGCTTCTATTAGTAAGAATGCGGGATCCTCTTTCATCTTCTCGAGTTCTTTTAAAAGCTCCTCCACGTTATCTCGAACAGCTATGATTTGTTTGTTCTTTATAGCAACTACTCTGCCCTGATACGTACGTAAGCAGCCATATTTTTCATTAAACCAAACGCTGTCTTCGTCAAGTTTTTCTAAATAAGCGAGTAGTTCTGTATTCTCCATATTGCTCACATCTTGGGAATATCCTCTAATATGAATACCTATATATGCTTATATCCTGCGCAACAGAAATTTCTTCTGGTTAAATATTTACCTTTTATGAATCCAAAATAGTGATTTAGAAACTATCGAATTTCTGAGTTCTTCAACCTCTTTTTTTGTTTGTATGAAAATCTTTATAAATCCTAGGTTGAGCTTCTGGTATAAAGTAGAGGGACAAATTATGCCAGTAGGTAAAGATAAATGGAATGCGGGGAGAAAGTGGGAACCCCTTCAAGTACGAATTGTAGCATTCTTAAAGACCAACCGAGACAAGGGTTTCGACGATAACGAAATATACACAGGCTTAGGATACAAGAGGGGGAAAAGTTTTTGGGACATTCTGGCTGAAATAGCTAATCTTTTGACTATTCATAATGCCTTAGACGCTTTGGCGAAAGAGGGAATCATTAAAGCAAAAATAGTCAAAGAAACTGTTGGTGAAATCACCTATTATATGGTCGCCTAGTTTCTCATTTTTTCACTCTCTTTTTGTCCTGAACTAAAAACCAAAATGATCTAGGCAGCTGATTGCCCAACCACTTATAAGAAGATAGGGAATCAGTTCCGAACCATTTTATAAGTAGCTACGGAATTAATTCCCCAGAAGCTCTTCGTAGGGTATTGAACCTTGGGGTACTGGTACATTCTCTACACAAGTACCTGTACGGTTCTAGGGGTTCTACGAAGAGTCTCTATAGCTTAGATGTTTTCTATATAGTTTAACAGATTAGACATTATATTATGACAGAAACCGCAAACATTAACACAATTTTCATGGAAAAGTTTAAGTGATTGTTGCTTTAAAGGTATATTAGGGTCTTTTAAATGGATAGAAGCCATAATAGAACAGACAAAAACCATAACAACACCTCAAAGAAAACGGGGAGACCTCGCCTAGCGGATTCGGAACTTAGAAGATATTGGCGAAAAGCAAAAAGGAGACAGAAAAACAATGATTGATCAAAGGCAAATCAGAGAATTAATCGTACTCGGAATTATCGGGGTTACGTTTTTTTTCGCGTTATACACCTATCCTTTCGATAATTTAGCTTCTTTTGATCCGCTAGGATGGATAAGCGATTCAATCAATGGTTTTTTTGATTGGATTTTTAGCCTGCTTTTCGGATGGATGGGGTCTATAAATGTCTGAAGAAAAGAAAGATGAAAGTTTCATTTCTAGTCTAGGTTTGATCAAAAAATTTCATCCGGTTGCGGTTGCGCTGGTTTTCGTTTTCATGTTCTTAACTTCCCAAATCTGGAGTTCCAACTTACCTCTAACAGAAAAGATTGTTCCGTTAGTGATGTCCTTTTCGTTGTATTTGATTGCTTCACTCTTCGAGTTTTATAGGGTATCAAAAGAGCAAGAAATGAGGGAGAAAGGCTTGGCGAAAGAGGGTTATTGGTGAATGAAGAAAAGTATGCTCTTCATGTTATCGGAGTCAGCAATCAAAGAGCCACTCATATAAAATTAGTCAGGGGAATTGTGAAGGTTAATCCTCATCTCAAAGTGCTGTGTCCTACACTCGCCACCGGAGGAATCTGTCACAGGGGAGGAAAGCATCCTAAAGATTGGCTTCGCCCTAAACTTTTGGTTAAGAATCACGGGGATCCAAGGCTTCAGTTGTGGATGTGCGAAGGATGCAAAGACAAATTTCTTTTAAGAGTGTATGTAGATTCGGGAGCAGAAGAAAACTGATGTTTGATGTTATAGTCTGGTATGTCGGGGTTGCTCTGATGCTTATCTCGGTTATTGTAAGCTCGAGGTTTTGGGTCCAGCTTCTTTTCTGGTCGCTTGGTTTTGTGACTGCGAACCCAATATATTGGATGTCACAAAAAAGCCACTCAGCAAAAGCTTCTATTGAATAGCTATGACTTTGATTTCTATTTCTGTTTCAACAATCACGGTTGAGTAACGGCTACCGGGTTAGGTACAGCACCAATGAAGGCATAGGTCGCCTTCGTTTGCTCCTGTGCAGCGGCAGTTGGCAAAGCAACAAGCGTAGCAGATATAGCTAACAACAGAATTAAAGCAATAGTAGAAATTTTTGTTTTACTATACAGTTCTTTCATTTTTATTCAACTGCAACTAAGTGTTAGATGTTTTTTTATAAGCTTTGTGATGGCCGTAAAAATGAGGCAAGATACTTCTAAAACAGATTTCTAGAGGAGGCAAAGTAGCTATAAGAATTAATAGTATAAGGTATGTTTCGTTGTGGACAAGGGGTTGTGTTTAATTGGCTGAGATTAGCGTAACGGTTAACAGGAAGTTGAACTTATTTTTGATGATATTGTGGCTTCTGGGCACTATACTTTCAAGGTTGAGCTTATGCGGTGTGGTGTGATTCATCATATGTCTATCTCCTAAAAACAGCCCCTCAGCAGGCCGGAAACGTGATTGTCTATGAAGAAGTTCATGTTGTCAAGAAATCTTGACTAAAGTATTGGTTGTTTGGTCAAGAAACCTTTACAAAAAGTCTTTTAGGCTAAAAAGACCGAAAGTTACCTGTCTTTGGTGTGAGTGAGATGAATGAAAAAAAGTTGGTGACAGAAAAGTTGCCGGTGCATTAGTATTCTGCGTTATTTTGGCAACTGGCATGGTTTCAACAATTGCATTCTACAGCTCAATTTTAAAAAACAAAGAAAACACTATCAATTCTTTGAATTCTGAGATAACTGATAAAGACGAACAGATTTCCTCGTTGACTTCTGAAAAGGATGACCTGCAAAGCCAGATTAACAACCTTACCGAAATACTTGACCTTAGAAAAACAGAAAGTTGGGTAGACGAATACTTCGATAATGTAACTGCAGGCACGTATATGTCTTGGAATAGGACAATAGATTATGCAGGATACATCAGATTTGACAAATTTGGTGGGGGTTCAACAACAGAAACAGGCGAAATCTACGCTCAGGTAATATGGTCCACAGACAACCGCGTAATTTACGACCAAAAAAAGATTTTTGGAGAAGACAAATATTTTAGATTCCCAGTCTTACCCACCTCAAACGTGGAAGTAAGAGTTGGCTATGACGACCCGTTAAACGGAACAGCCAACATAATCGTAGCCATATCCTATGTCTACTAACTTTTCCCGCCCTTTCTAACTCAACTAAAAAACAGAAAAACGCCACATTACACCAGAAAGGTGAATGGTGGGGCCGGCCGGAGTTGAACCGACGACCTTTACCCGGAACAGTTCATCCCCGTCCCTACGGGTTTCTCCTCGCTCCAGAATCTCTTCATCCCAGAGTGGTCAGCAAACCCATGCATATTTCTGGAGCCCTTAACGGTTGACACCGTTTGCCGGCACGACTGTCGTCATCCCTTTCTAGCGCCCCATCAAAAGACAGAGCGTGGCTAGACTACGGCCCCTCCAACAACACTTCACAAATTCCCAATATATACGTTTCTTGACAACAAGCGAAACATTAAAGAACCAAAGTTAAGGAAGGTAGTTGGGTTGCCGGCCATAGGGTGTGGGATCCACCTGATCCCATTCCGAACTCAGAAGTTAAACCACGCTCCGTTTCCAGTGTTAGTGTGGTCTTCGGCCACGTGAAGCCGGGAAAGCCGGCAATCCACTTAACATTTTCTAGACAAGCAGCAATCAACAACTAACTCTTTTTGCCAGCAGAGCTAAAACAAAAAATTCGAAACCACATTATTCTTGTCTTATTCAACTGAACCGATAACTGTTCTTTGCGTAACATTATTTCCTTAACCTGTTCAGAAAACATTTCTTGGAAATACTCAAAATTTATTACACACCTCGTGCTTTTGAGGAAGAGTGAATGTAAATGCTTCCCCAACTTGCAGGATTGTTCGGCGGCGGAGACAATGTTGTCTCGTTAATTTTTCAAGTAGTATTCACCGGTTTCTTTGTCGTTTTCATGTTTTATGGCCAGCGCATTCAGATGATGGTGATGCTTAGGGAAGTTGAAAGCCATCTGCGCCGTCTCAAGTTAATAAGAGACGATGGTCGAAAGGTAGCCATGGAGACGATAAAGGAGATAGGGAAACCCGTAGGAGATCCCACCGAGAGGATCGACCAATTTCTGGAATATATAGCCATAGCCCCTCAGAGCATGGATCCTTCTGGCATAGTCTGGAAGTTGGAGCATGTTCTTGACGTTAGAGACGTCCGCTTCAAAGATGAAGTGAAGCTCATGGCACCTGAAGCAGATGAAGCCCAACTGAACAATCTAGAGAACACCTTGGAGGCTGCCATGGCGCTAAACATGATCTACAAAGTTATTCGACACTTCTATCTCCTAGGCAAAAAAACTCTAAGCCTTTACATCATCATGCAAATTCAAATGGTTCTACCCCTCATCATGCAACAAGCAGAAGCCTACGCCCAAGCATTAAGAGCCTTCTCAGTCGGTCAACCCATCGGTGACGGCGCTGGTGCATTAGTCGCCGCCACACTAATGCAAGGATATGAAACAAGAGAAATAGCTAGGGACGTGGTTGCAGCCACAGTACCCATAGATGGTCGAACAGCCTATGTTCTTAAGGCTAAAGGTCCAGGAGGAAACGTGGGCAAGCCTGGAGACGGCATAAGACAGATCATAGAGGAGAAAAAAGGGAAGATTTCTACAATCATCATGATAGATGCGGCGCTGAAACTTGAAGGAGAAAAACCAGGGGAAATAGCTGAGGGAGTAGGCGCTGCCATCGGCGGACCAGGAGTCGAACAGTTCAAGATAGAAGATGCAATACTTAAAAACAAGATTCCTGTGAACGCAATCATTGTCAAGCAGGACATCGGAGATGCAGTTTCCCCAATGCGAAAAGAAATTTTCGACGCAGTTGACCCTGTGATCAAAAGAATAAAGCGTCTGATTCTGGAAAGGACCAAGAAGGGCGATAACGTCATAATAGCGGGAATCGGGAATACGATAGGAATTGGACAGTAGGTGAAAAAGATGACTGATAGTGTTAAGCCGGTTAGAAAGATTTCTCCTTTCCTTCTTGTGATAATACTGATAGGTTTTATTCTGTCATTGAGTGCCCTCTTTATAGCAGGGCAGTCCCTTATTGAACAAACTGACATCCTCAATTCATACTCTTTCTTGGCTATAGGTTTCTTTGGACTAGCTCTATCAGTATACATGCTGTTGCAGACGAGGGGAAAACCTATGCACGTAACCCTTGAGCTTCCAAAAGTGATAACCACGCTAGAGTGTCCAAAGTGCGATTTCAAAAACATTCGAGACTTTCAGAAAGAAGACTATATCTTCAAAGAAACAGTGCCTTGCCAGAAATGCAACGAAACGATGACGATAACCGCAATCTATCGTGAGGCTAAGAAAAAGAAATAAAGTTAACCGTTCAGGTTAGCACAACACAGCCGTCTTTCACTATCATAATAGTGTATTCTGCTTGCGCCACGAGATTTCTGCTCGCTTCAACAAAAACGGGGTAGCTTATCACAGCTTTAGACGAAAGAAGCTCAGAGAAGGCGCTTTTGTAGCGACTAGAGGACGCAAATTTACTTAGCCACCTCTCAGTGAAAGGCAGGGTCTTAAAATTGTTTTCAATGTACTTCAGAATCTGTTTAGCGTAAGGCTCCTTCAGGGACTTGTGTTTCGAGTAACGGAAGATGTAGGCTTCCCGTAAGTTCTCAACTCTGCCCGCGGCATTAGCAACTGTTACGAAGGGCTCAACGCCGTAGACTTCTCCCTCTTTTATTCTGGATGTGGAGAGGTTAAAGACATTGGGGAGAGACTTTCCCGCGTGTATTATATATCGTCTGATCAGGTGTCCGGTCAGGTTTGAGACGGGTTTGAATCCTCGGGTCTTGATTGTTTTTTGGATTGTTGAACCGAAGCGAGTTATGGAGAGTCCGGGTCGAAGTATCTCCACAGCCTTTTCTAGAGCCTCTTCCGCCGTGTTAACCATGTCAACATATTCTGGATCGAAACAGACGCTCGCTGCTGTGTCAGCTATATAACCATCAATATGAACGCCGAGGTCTACTTTAACTATGGATTTTTCAGGTATGGTCTGCTTGTCGTTTGGGGGCGACGTGTAATGGGCAGCGATCTCGTTAACAGAGACGTTGCAGGGAAAAGCTGGCTTGCCTCCCTTTTCTCTAGTTAAAGCCTCTGCCTTCTCGCAAATGTCAATGATGGGCATTCCTTCTCTAACTGTTCTCCGCATCTCTTCGCGAACTTCTCTTGCAATTTTGCAGGCGCGCTGATGTTTCTGTAAATCTTCTTCAGGGACTGCCATAGTCATGCACAAACTTCATTTAAACATGTGGAGAGTTAAAAGAGTTAAGGATGCTTAGCTCATGTTCGGAATGAATGTTTTCCTTTAGAAAACCTTTAAACATATAAACTCTACGGTTTAGCAAAGGTGGAACAGAAGTTGGCTACTGTTGATGATCGGAAGTCTGTGCTTGACCCTTGGGGAACAACCGTGGTTGAAGACTACAATCACCTCTACGAAGAATTTGGTATACAAAAGTTCAACTCTCTTCTGCCGAATATACCTGACCCGAGCATGTACATGCGGCGAGGCGTAATCTTCGGTCACAGAGACTTCGATCGCGTTCTAGAAATGATGAAGCAGGGCGGAGACTTCGCGGTGATGAGCGGCATCAAACCCACAGGAGAATTTCATTTAGGAACTCTTATGACCGCCAAGGAGATCATCTATTTTCAGCAGCAGGGAGCCCAAGCCTTCTACGCTATCGCAGATATAGAGGCTTACGAAGACAACAGATTGCCCTTTGAAGAGACCGAAAAAATCGCTGTTGGTAATGTTGCAGATCTGCTGGCGTTAGGCTTCGACCCCAAAAAGGGTCACATTTATAGGCAGTATAAGGAGCAGCGGGTCCGAGACTTGGCGATCCATTTCGGGGCTGGCGTGACTTTAGCCACGATGAAAGCCATCTACGGTGAACGGCACATTGGTCTCTATCTTTCGGCACTTATACAGGCGGGAGACATACTTATGCCTCAACTCAAAGATTTTGGGGGACCCAAACCGACCGTGGTTCCTGTGGGAGTAGACCAAGATGCCCACCTTCGTTTGACCCGAGATTTAGCTAACAAGTTTCGCCGCAAATTCAAGTTTGTTCCTCCCTCTTCTACTTACCACAAGATTCTGAAGGGGCTGGATGGTTCTCCGAAGATGTCCAAGCGAAACCCCATGAGCTACTTCACTCTGAACGAGAGCCCAAAAACTATTGGCAAAAAGATTATGAGCGCCTTCACTGGCGGAAAGGCTACTGTGGAAGAGCAGAAGAAGCTGGGGGGCGTTCCGGAGATATGTCCCATATACGAGATTGAGATGTGTCATTTCGTCGAAGACGACAAAGATGTGGTGGAAACCTACAAGTGCTGTAAAAGTGGAAGCCTCTTGTGTGGGGAACATAAGGCTTGCACAAAAAAGATAATTCTGAAGTTTGTTGAGGAGCATCAAAGAAAACGAGAGAAACTTGTTGACAAAGCACGGGAAATATTAGGAGTCAACTAACCAAGAGCAGCATTCTATCTTATGTTTAAGTTTCATATTATCTTTGGATGAATTGTTTTTAATCCAGTCTTTCACGAGTAATGTTGCCTTACAATCATCTTCGTTATAGTCAATGACTTTCTGGATTTTGTCTTTGTTTTGATCAGGGTTCTCCACGTACTGCAAATATAGTGCAATTGATTCCAAGGCGTCGACATCTGCGTGCTTCCATTTGTATCCAATATATTTTGCTACTTCTTTTAGACCATTACCATATGTTGGAAAAGCAAAATTAGAAACAGCGTCCTTGTATAAGTCCCTCATATTTCTAAATATTAACTTCCTTTTTTCTTCTGTTAGCCCGTATCGTTCAGCTAACCTTTCAAGATGTGTTCGTTCATAATGATGAACGATGATATACAATGAAATCGTCTTGCTTGAGAAGCCATTCTACAAACTGGTGAAACATTTTCCCTTCCTTATCCAAACCATGGGCAATGAAAGGAATGTACTTTTCATTTTTCCCTTTTCTAATTATTACACCTATGAGATAATCCATAGCTATTAGTTCTTCATCTACCTTCTGTTCTCCGGTTCCTTCTAAATCCAGAAATATCTCTGTTTTCTTTTCTGGAAACTCGCAGGTACCTATACAGATATGACATCCAGAAATGAGCGCCTTTGCATTTGTCAAAAATTTATTTGCTGTTTTCTCGCCAATTCCCTTGATTTTAACTAGGTTACGCATCTGAATTTCTGCCAGATCATCGACAGTGCATATATTAGCCTTTATCAACTTCTGCTTGAACGATGGTCCCAACCCACTAACCAAAGATACGTCTCTTTTCCTTATGGCTTCCTCGTTGTTATAAGTCTCCCAAGGCCATTCGCAAGCCCCATAAGTCGGGCTCACTTCATTTCCTTTTAATATCTCTTGAATGTCCTTTAATATTTCTAATAGTTCAATTTCGTTATACTCTACCCCAATTTCCTCGTAGTCCCTGTTAATCAAATAGAACACCGGTGGAGTGTATCCCTGAATTTTTCCGAGCATATAATTGTAAAAAGCCGCTTGGTAAATGTGGTGTTTTTGCATATTCTTTGCAAGTTTTATTTCCTTGACAACATAATGGTAACTACCGAAGATTGACTCTTCTGTATCTATTCGCTCTACAATGTCAAATATTCCTTCAAGTCCTTCAGGTAAATAAAATGCGGGTAAACCACAAAACACCTTTACTCCATCGTTCATTCCTTCTAAAAGCATCCTGAATCCTTCTTCTCGCGTTACATATTCCAGTTTTTCAGCTTCTGGATAGTTGGTTTCTATTACTTGTATCTCATGCGCATTTCCTTGATCGAAAAGCAATTCCTGAAACTTCGTCATTTCATCTTTCTTATTTTCAGGTCCAAATTTTTCACAATGAACCATGAACGGTGAAATGCAGTAGCTATAGATTGTCCTGGCTTTTACTCTGTCTTTTGTATTGGACTGTAGGCAACTCTTGTATATTTTGTCAATATCTGAAGGTGACAACATAATCACCATCTCCTACTTTTCAGTCCTCTAAGTTTGCAAACTCACTAATTATATGGTGGAAGAAATCTATAAATTTTTCTGATTTAAAAGCATTAAAATTACGATTTGACCCTGTATAACAATTATACAAAAACTACTGTTTTCACAACTACAACTGCAATTCGTAAAATAATAAATCGAACATAGTTTGAAGAACAATTCGCAAGTGAAGATTAGAAAGCCCTGCTGCCCTCAATTTCTCATTTTGAACTATCTTTCCAATTAGTTTACAACATCTGGCGTTGAAACCTTTAAAGCCTTCTTGTCATAAAGCTAAACCAAGTTCACAATTCCATATTACAAACTAGAGTGCAAAGGAGGAGAAACAGGTGCCTGAACTTCGGGAAAATGAACAGAAAACCTTGCTTACCCTAGAAAAGCTGAAAGGAAGAGCCCCCGTTGATCAGATAGTTAAAACTAGCGGTTTAGCTCACGCAGCAGTTATGCGAGCCGCCCTCGCCCTCACCGAAAACAAACTAACTAGAACCTATGAAAGAAAACAAACTTTGATCCTGTTGAGCGAAGAAGGGAAAAGTTATGCAGAAATAGGGCTCCCAGAGAGACGGCTCCTCAACTCCATAATCAAGCTTGGCGGCGAAGCAAA
>Ga0307431_1000696_pt1 | contig 21572 bp, 41 predicted proteins | sample SalMarWE160170MG_FD_202155 | JGI IMG/M metagenome (GOLD analysis project Ga0307431, IMG submission 202155) | Salt marsh sediment microbial communities from the Plum Island Ecosystem LTER, Massachusetts, United States - WE1603-170 | ecosystem: Environmental > Aquatic > Marine > Intertidal zone >...
ATAGAAAATATATTGATATGGTTAAGTGTGGGGATGTGGGGGTGTTATCCGGGATAGACTTTGTTGGTAAAGATGATAAAAGCGTGGGTGGAGCCATTGGGTACAACAAGAAATCATTTATATCTGCGGGTGGAGAGAACGAAATGTTTATAGCGTATGCTCCAGAAGATGCAGAAAGGTATGATAGATTTAGAAGATTAGGGTATAAAGTAGGAAGAACAAAAGGAGGATTATATCATCTCAATCACCACTGCACATCAATAAGCACAATATTCAATCCTTTTTTCCAACAGGGGAAGCAAGAACTAAAACACATAAAAACACTAAGTAAAAAACAACTGCAAGACAGGGTTAAGTTTGAAAAGCGTAAAGTAGTGTTCCTTTGCTATGCAGACGATAATTATAAACCACAACAAGATAAACTCATAAACAGGGTAACTACTTCGGGCATGGTTGATAAAACATATCAAATTACAAGATCACACCTCACTGCCTCAGAGTTTTACAAGAAGTATGCTTCAATATTGAATAAGAAAAGGGGTGGTGGATACTGGCTGTGGAAGCCTTACTTCATCATAGCTACACTTAACACCATGGATGATGGTGACATATTACTTTACATGGATAGTGGGGATATAATAAGCGGAGATTACAGGGACTTTTTACTGCAAAAAATGCAGGGATTAGATATACTCCTGACTGATGGATGTCATCCAAACATTACATACACTAAGAAGTTGTGTTTTGAGAAGATGGATTGCATGGAGAAGAAATACTTTGACCAACCACAGATGGAGGCTGGTATAATTGTGTGTAAGAAGTCTGAAAGGACAATGTGGATAATGACAGAATGGCTTGAATGGTGTGCATATAATGGTGGTGAGATATTAATGGACCAACCAAATCCTGAATTCCACAAAGGGTTCATAGATCATAGGCACGATCAAAGCATACTGACTAACTTAAAAGTAAAATACAATCTATACTCTTCAGCAGAAATAAGGGAGTATGTAACATGCAACACAGAATACAAAGACTTATCAGATGTATCTGTTACATTCCTTATACCACTGTTCTATGATGGTGCTATGCGAAAGAAGAATTTAGACACGGTAATAAACTATTTGGAGTCTACGGCATACTCAGATATAATTATTGGAGAACAGTTACAAAGGGGAAAAGGATATTTCGAATATCTAAAAGACAAATGTACTTATATGGAGTTTGACATACCTGATTTTCACAGGACTAAAATGTTAAATGAAATGGCTAAAGCTTCTGGAAGCGACATAATAGTAGTATGTGACGCTGACGTTATAATTCCTGAACAGCAACTGGAAGACGCCATAGAAACCATATCTATAAACAAAGCAGACGTAGTATATCCATTCGATGAATTTGTAAAGATGGATAAAAATGATTCTACCATGATGAAGAAGGATTTTAGTTTTAGATCTGGGCAGTCGTCAGTTAAGAGCCTGGGAGGAATGATACTCTTTAACAGGTTAAAGTATTTAGAGGCCGGAGGGGAAAATGAACTTTTCATGTCGTGGGGGCTTGAGGACATAGAGCTTTACCATCGCTTCAAGGAGCTAGGATACATCACACGTACTATTCCTGGTAAGCTATACCATTTATGGCATTATCAGGGTGTTAACAGCTCTAAATTTCATCCTCATTATCAAAAAAACGTAGAAGAATACGAGAAGTCAGTTAAGATGAATAAAGAACAATTATTAAAATATATAGAACAATGGAAATGAAAAAATATCAAGTAATATATGCAGATCCTCCTTGGTCATATAATAATAAAAAAACAGGAGGTAGTATGAGATCAGGGGTTATATCTAAATATCCCACCATGTCTTTATCTGACATTTGTTCTTTACAAGTGCCATTAGAAAAAGATTCTGTATTATTTTTATGGGCAACAGTTCCATTAATAAGAGAAGCGCTTAATGTTATGGATGCTTGGGGATTTAGATATAAAACAATGATTACTTGGAGAAAAATAATGAGTTTGGGTATGGGTTTTTGGTGGAGGGGACAGTGTGAACATTTGTTGTTTGGAATAAAAGGCAAAATTAAGGCATTTCGAATGCAAGAACCCAATTTTATTCAAACAAAAGTATTATCACATAGTGAAAAACCAGAGCAATTTAGAGAGTTGATTGAAAGAGCAACAATAAATTTTCCTAATAAATTAGAATTATTTGCAAGAAAAAAAACAAATGGATGGGACGTTTGGGGTAATGAAGTAGAGTCTGATATTGAATTATGAAAACCACTTAATTTTTAAGTTTTTATCTTTGTAGAAGTATTAACCAAAAACATCTATAAAGATATGAACTCAGCATTAGTCATTGTTAATGTAGTCGAGAGAGACGGTCAGGAGTTTGAAAAACAACTTCTCATTAACAACAACAACGTGCGTAACTTCCACGCACATCCGGTAGACACAAATTACACCGTAGTTACCTATGATTTACGGAGAGACAGACGAGAAAACCCACAACACACTACGTACAAAGTCGCACACACAGTAGCAGAATTTGAATGGTTACTCAGAGAAGAAGCCAACGAACCGGTTATTCCTCTGTATGTAAATACAAGAGGCCACAAGTTCAGAATGAAAAACATAGTCAACAGGGTAGAATACATAAATGTAGATTCTTTTGTTTTGGCTTATGATAACGCAGATGGCTTAAGTGCTAAAGTATGGGTAGACGAAGGGGCGTTTAACATTCTTGTCCTTGACGTGGCTCACACGATTAACGAAATAAACAGGAGAGAATCTACTTCTTACAGTTATTCCGAATCTGGAATTTAATTGCTTTGAAGATAAAAAAGAAAATCCGCAGAATATGCGGATTTTTTTGTTTAGAACCTGTAGGGTATTTTTTCAGTGATCTCAAGTTGGCTTTCTCTGAACTTCCACATTTTACATTTCCCTCTTTGCGTGAACCAGGTGCAGGTAACATCTTCACCATCTATATCACCAACAGTCATTGTAGCACCACCTGATTTTAGTTTAACTACGTCCCCTGTTTTAATTTTATTTTCCTTGTCCATGATAAAGTTTTTTGTATAATTTAGAACGTTTGTTTTTGCTTGTTTTTGTTTTTGAGTGTATTCCTTTTCTGTTTTTTTTTGTTTTTGGAATGCGATTAAAGATAGAATGTTGTTTCATATATAAATTAACTTAATTCCCTCCCGGTGAGAGAAAAATATAGATTTTGTAGCTGATGAACATATTTTATGCGAATACTTGGTGGGGCATTAATCCCCTTTATATCAATAAAAAAAATATATCCGCTTTTATAGGATGGGTGTTTTTCGATTTGATACCACCACGTATTATTTCTCCGGTTATATATTTTATATTCCCTGAATTTATTAAACCCAAATTTTAATAACCATTCTTCTTTTAATAAAACAGGATCTATCATATTTATGTGTAAAGGACCGACAAAGTTATCTAAAAATATAATCGGTTTTTTGTCTGTGTTTTCAATAAAACTTAACCAATGTAAATTATCCTCATTTGGGTTTATTATAGATTGTATTTTATCTATATACCCATCAAAATCTTTTATATAATTTCCTATTCTTAGTTCTCGTATGTTTAATTCCCGTTTCATTTTCTTTTATTCCAGAGTTCTATAGCGTTTTTAGTGCCAAAGCAGTTGGGACCTTCAGCTTCGCAATCCTCACACATTACACATATCTCATTTCCACAATAATCCTTCAATATATAAGTATTAGTACCACCACAAAAGGGACATGGCTTTATATCTGATTTGCTATTGGCATTCATGATTGTTTATTTAAAGTACAAATTTGTGAACTACCCATTTGCTAAAGACAAATGGGCTTCGCTTTTCATTGGCTTGTGCTTCTTTGCAGAAGTCTGATTCTGATAGTGTTTATATTTCCACACAAAACCACCTGCCGACTTTATTCGCCCATTGATGCAATGATTGATATTACTCCTTTGGATATTTAATTCTTTGGATGCTTCTTGTGCGTGTTTCCATTCTTTTAATGCCAATCCTTCTTTTGTAAATTGAATAATTGGTTTACCTGTTTGTTGCCCCTTCTTTAAATTAGCAAGTCCTGAAATATTTTTTTTGGCTATCAAAGAAAGTTTATGTTTTGTTTTTTCTGTGTGAAATCTTGGAAATAATGCCAACATTTTTTTTCTTGTTTCAGACATCTTTTGTTTTGTTTCCTCTGTATGTATTCTTGTATATCCGCTTTCGCCTCCACTTGTCATATTTTTTAAATCAAAACCAAGTGCTTTGTAATATGCAATCCAATACGTTTCTTTTTCTACCCAATCCGATATACTGCATTCTTCCAAAACTTCCATGACAGGAAATAATCCCAATCTACACAAAGTAATAATCCAACTATTCTTTTTAGATATTCTGTTTCTGTGTATTTGACAATGTTCCTTAATTCTTCTATCAATATTATCTGTTTTACCAATGTATTTAATAGAATAATCTCTTGGGTCTTTTAAAGAATATATGTAAACCTTGGCTTCCATTCAGCAAAGATAATAATAAACTACATATTATATAAGTTTTACACAAAAAAATCTAATTACATCAGCACCAATCGCTCAAAACATTACCTCAAATGTCATTTAATCTTTGTTTGTAAATATCGCAAACAGTTACTTATCGGTCAGTTAAATGATGATATGAAGGCAATCCTTCAATCTATTACTGATAAGTCAGATTTTGAAATTGAAGTAATGGAAAGAGATAATGATCATATACACTTTCTAATTCGCTATATTCCTCGTCTCTCAATTACTTCAATAGTCCGCAAACTAAAGCAAGAATCTACTATTGCAATTTGGCAAAAGCACAATCCAATTTTGTCAAAGAACTTTTGGAAAGAACATACTTTTTGGTCTGATGGTTATTTTGTATGTTCTATTGGCGAAGCATCACCAGATACTATTCGTGATTATATCCTTTCTCAGGGTTAATATTTGTCGCTTACATCCCAAAAACTAAAGATTTTTGGGTTTTACGCTCCGTTATATAAATATTTTTGATAAAAACTATTGTTTATTTAAAAAAGTTGTATAAATTTGAATATGAAATATATAAAACACATATTAATTAATATTGGTTTATTATTAAAGAAACATTTGATCAAAATACTAATAATACCAATAAAATGGTTTGCAATCCTTTTATTGTTTATTTCCAGGATATTAGAGTATATAGGCATTCGGTTGAGTTGGTTTATAAATAATTTAAGCGATTGAAAATAGTTTGTGGTTTTCTTATTGCAAACAACTCAGATTTGTAAAATTACAACTGAAATATTTTATAATCACTATTAAATTAAATTAAATACATGAAAGAGAAAATAATTGAATTATTAGAAACTTATAAATCAGAAGTAGATAATTGGAACGATGCGATATTTGAAAGTGATTTCAATAATTTAGCAGATGAGTTAGTAAAATTATGCACTATACCGCATGTTAGCCAACAACGCGAATTATTAATTGCTTATGAACGATTTTTAAAAAATAATGTAGAATTAAGGGTAGATGCTTTTTTAGCCATTAATTCAGAGAATGGCAAATTACCTATACCTTGTGTTAATGGTTTGGTTTGTGCGAATTGTGGTCATAATCATTCAGATAAGTATAATTTTTTAAAAAAATGTGTGATTTGTGGATCAGAATTACAAATTGACAGCTAACTACTTTACATAAACAATTAAAAATGAAAACACTTATTAAAGAATCATGAAAGAAAAAATTATCGAAATAGTAGGATTTAATATGGAACCCGAAAAGTCTGAACTTATTGCACAGCAAGTATTGGATTTATTTGCTGTTAGCGGTTCGTCGGCTTCGGATATAAGAAATAAACTTTCTCCTATGAAAAATCTATGTCAAATGCTTAAAAATAGAGAGGTTGACCCATATATGGAAATACATGATAAAATGAATGAGTTGATTGATAAAGAAATTGAACAATGTTTAATAAATATAGAATATTTGGCAGCCTATGATCATTAATCACTTTACATAAATAATTAAAATGAATAAACTTAAAATTAAAGAAAAAGAAAGGTGTTTTTTATATTGCTTGTTAGCGATAGTGCTTTATGTGATTTATAGAAGACCTGAAAAAGTATCACTTATAAATGATAACCAATATTGTAGATATGGTTATTGTAAATATCCGTTTGTAAAAAATAAGGGAAGTTTTCTAAGATTTATCAGAAATGGTAGTTATGGGATACCTGCAATATATGACCGCTATGATAGTAAGAAATACTTTTTATTTCCATTACCAACTTGGCTTAATAAATGGCACTGGAAACATTGCTGCTAACTACTTTACATTAAGAATTCATAACATATCCCACTTGACAAGCAAAACAAAAAAGAACAATATAAATAGAATATATAATAACTGATTATGATAAAATTTGAAGTATGGACAGAGGGTTATGCGGCCACCGGACAAAGTTCTAGTGCAATATTTCACGGAGAAATAATGGCTGAAACATTTAATGAAGCATGTATCAAGATTTTGGGTGATAGCCTGGACAAAGATCCAGAACAGCCAGATGGATATAGGCATGACTCAGGGGGCAATATGTCTGTTTGGGGTTGTCGTTGTTGCGATAACAAGAATGATGCCCGTAAATCTTTTGGTTAATAGAAAAAATAATTTGTGATTCGCGAATCGCGAATTGAGAATTGATAGATAAATGCATAATGAATAGAAAATCTTTAAAAAGATTATGATTTTGGTACTGTGGGTACTGTAAATGGAATAAAAATAAAAAAAAATGATTAATATCAAATGTGTGCAAAGAAAAGGGGGGATAGGGCGGGGGAATAAGAATTAAGTAGAAAGAATTAAAAGGCCTCACAACTTTCATTGCATCCATTTAATTTTTCTTTACTAGCCATTTTTAAAATTTTATTATTTGGCAATAATGACAATTTAAAAATATCTTTTGGGCTTAAATTACCCCTAAAAAAATTAAAGGGCGGATTCATATTTTTATTTCTTGGGTTTAAGTGCCCATACTTATCAGTCATTGTTTGCCACCAATTATAGGTTTCGGGATAATTTCTTGCATTTCTTACAAGCCTTATAATATCTTTTTTCCAACAATTATCACAATTACCCAAGTCTGGATCAATCTTTAAATCAAAATTTTGCTTTTTAAACCAATCAACAACCTCATTTTTTTGTGTGGGTTTATTCGAAATTAATGGATATAATATTCGTTTTTCTTTAAAATTAGAATTAACTCTATCAATTTCATCAATCCTAATCCCTATTGCTTTCCAAAATTTTCCCCAACCGATACTTTTTAAATAGCTTTCAATTGCTTTTCTTTTTAATTGATCACTGCAAAATGGTGCTTTGGTTGTAGGTATACCTAATATGCTTATCATTTCTTCAAATGGACCACCGTTTCTGTTTGCTGTTTTAAAATTTACAATTTTATGTTTTACTTTCCAACCTTTTTTACTGTACCGGTTATTATTATTATCTTTATGTGTTGATTCAACCCAAATAACAGGTATGTTCCAATTTTCAGAACATTGTTGTACAAATTTTAATGTTCCTTCCTGTTCTTTACCCGTATTAGCAAATACCGCTATCATTTCATATTCATCCCGTAAGTTATCCCAACACCATTTTAACATATATGCAGACGTCCTCCCTCCAGAGAAAGAAATTAAAAGTTGTTTTCTTTGTTTTTGATGTTCCTGTTTATATTTCATTTTAATCATTAATTAATTGCTAAATTATAATAAATATCTTATAAAAACAAAAGTTTAAATGATTAATATGCATAAGAAAAAGAGGAGTTAAGGGTGGGGTAGGATGAAATGAGTGGGAGGAGTGGGTGTTCAATCTCAATAAATGTCCACGTTACGTGAACAGGTAAGTGTGATAATGGGGGAAAACCTTGTAGGATATAGGATTAGGATAGAGATTCCAAATAATATGTAATTATACGGGGGTATCACCCCACCGGGAAAGTCCAATTTTGCTAACCACCCCCCATCGATCCGGCACATTCGCACACCCAGGCACATTAATGAGATCTGCATAACCGCAAACATCATAATACACCAAAAGGTCATCCAGAAACATAACATTTCATCTTTATTATGTTGTCATAATCAAAGGTAATAGACCCATCAAAATTAATAGTGAATATGGTCGATACGAGACCGCTGACGCACGATCTTAAGTTGAGTGGTATAGAGGTATCACTTAAGGGGTAAAACTGTGTGAGGCTTTGTTTTGATATAATGTGATGAGCGTTTGCTGTTAACGTGTCCTATTGTACTTTCTTATATACTTCCAGTAAGTAGAGCTTGCTCTGTCAAAAGATAAGTGTTTGTGTGTTGGTTTGTGTTCGCCTGGCTGTGCTAATGCCTTTGTTATCTCTTCTATTAACTTTTCTGAATGAATTCTGAAATTGCTGAATTAACAGCAGCGTTAACCCCCTTTTCAATAAACGTCGTACATAAGTTAAATTATTTATGGAAACTAGAAACCAAATTCGTTTCCTTATCCCCCAACCTCTTCTCATTCCTATCCTTCACCTCACACCATTTTACTTTATTTCTGTATCTCTGTAATCCCCTACACATCCCTTTATTTTATTTTTTATGTCACGTTTTTACTAGTAAAAACTGGGCCCATATTTCACAGCCCCAACCTAACTCCGTTCCTTGGCTTACTTACTCTCATCCTTCTTACTTTAATTCTCACTCTCTAACCCCCTTCGGGGGTTTTCCCACAACCCAAACTACTTAAAACTACACAACAGAACATACTTAAATCAATACAATGTTATTGTATTTGTTGTTATAGTAGTATTGCATGTCAAGGATAAGATGTCAAGATTATACCGTTGTAAGTCATTGTTATGATGTAAGTTATAGAATGAATGTTTTAGAGCTCTTTTATTAGCTGGTTTGCTGTCAGTATAACTTGTTCACTGAGATAATTTTACTCATAGCAAACCGCCATTAAAAATAAGCTCATTTTAAAGCCCTCTGCTGCACGATCTCGTACCGAGCAATACAAAACCCTCACTCAATCAAAAAACACCCAAAATGCACATAAAGGCCATTTTTAGACATTCTAACGAACAATCTCAAAATAGTTCACTTTTCACTTGACTTTTATACATGCATTGTTGTATATTTGATTATTGAAATTTATTATTCACCTGAACTTGTTGTAATGAAGTGGATTAGTTTAACAAAAGGGCTTAAAACTTGTGTTGATGACGAAGATTATGAATACTTAAATAAATATAAATGGCATGTTATTCATGATCATAATACATTTTATGCACGACGTGTTCAAATGATTAATGGTAAAAGAAAAATTATAAAATTACATAGACTGATTATGGGCGTAGACAATCCTAAAATAATAATAGACCACATTGATAGAAACGGTTTAAATAATTTGAGAAGTAATTTAAAATTTACAACTAAATCTGAAAATAGCAGAAATAGAATAGAAAAGAAACACTCCTCTAAATTCATTGGTGTTTACTATAATGGTGGGAGGTGGATTGCTAAAATTTCTATTATGGGAAATACTATTTACTTAGGTAAATTCATAAGTGAACATCAAGCACATGAAGCTTATATTAAAGCTAAAAATAATCCTCAAGAATGTTTACTTAACACCCTTAATAAAATGATTGCCAAATTTAATAATAATCAATAATTTAACTAAATTAAATAAAGTTGCCCCTACTCCTTTCGAGGTTAGGGGTTTTGGTAATAGTAAGCATAAAATATAATTATGGAATATTGGAAATCAATTATAGGATATGAAAATAAATATTTAATTTCGTCTAAAGGACGTGTTAAATCATTAAAAACAAATAAATTATTAAAACAAAGTTTAGATAGAAGTTATTTTTATGTATGTCTATCAAAAAACGGGATTGTAAAAAATTTTAGAATACACCGTTTAGTAGCACTACATTTTATTATTAATGATCAAAACCTTCCTATTGTAAATCATATAAATGGTATTAAGAAAGATAATAGAGTTGAAAATTTAGAATGGTGCACTGATAAATATAATAGAAAACATGCTGTAATTAACGGGTTAATGAGTCGCGGAGAGTCTCATTATCATTCTAAATTAAAAGATAAAGACATTCCTAAAATACGCCAACTTTTTAAAAATGGTTTAAACCAAGTTAAAATAGGTAAAATGTATGGTATACATAATTCAACAGTTGGGGATATAATTAAACAAAAACAATGGAAACATATTAAATAATTTAATTAATTAAAATCTAATACAATGAAAACACCTTTACAAAAACAAACTAACATTTTAGCAGCGATCATCTTTACGCTTGCTATTGCGATTACTACGATCTTATGTATTACTATGACTTATGGATGGTAAATTATTAACTTAAATTATAATACTATGTATAGAATATTCAAAAGAACTTGGTGGCGTAAAAATTCAGATTGGCCAAATGGCTTAGAGCCATGCCCAGGAAGAAAAAGAACCGTAAAAACAGTTGAGACACAAGAAGAAGCACGTGAATTTTGTCAATTACACAACAGAATTTCATTACCTAAAAGCAATCCCCTTTCATTAAAATATGAATTTGAACATGTATAATAAATAAAATTCAGCCAGTATGAAGGCAACCCCAAAATAATAAGGGGTAACAGATCGTTTCTGTTTGCTGGCGCAATACATTATTAACTAAAACTTTTATATTATGTATACACAAACATCAAATAATCCGTGGCATAAATGCCAATCCTGCCCAAGATGCGGAAGTACTTATCTTCAAGTAACGGCAGAACATGAACCAAATGGCTATAATGGCTATAAGTGCCTTGATTGTGGTTGTAAATTTGGAAATTAGTACTTAAAACTCAACACAATGAAAACCTGGACTAAATATGACTATATATGTGCGGTTATTTGTATAGCTGCATTGATTTATTTCTCTATTAGAATAATGATAACCTTAAAATAATAAAAACAAATAATTATGAGCTTAGATGTTTATTTAATCGGAGAAGAAAAAAGAGTTGAGTGTACCTGCGAATGTGGACATAAACACTCTAAAATTGTATGTGAAACATTGTACGATTCAAACATTACACATAACCTTATTAACATGGCTGATGAGGCTGGTATTTACGAGACTTGTTGGCGACCGGAAGAAATTGGGGCAACTAAGGCAAAAGATATAATTGGGAAGTTAGCTTTAGGTCTGGACTTAATGAAAAAAGAGCCAGAAAGATTTAAGAAGTTTGATTCATCTAATGGATGGGGAACTTATGAACAGTTCGTGCCGTGGGTAGAGTCTTATTTAAAAGCATGTGAAGAAAATCCAGAGGCAACTATCGAAGTGAGCCGTTAATATTGTGACTAATTACCTTATATAAACAACTCAAAATAACTGAATATGAAAAAACAACACACACCCGGAGAATGGAAAATAACTCCATTTGAAAATAGGGGTTATTTAATCCTTTGTAATAACGAACCCTTAGCTCATGTAAAACACATACATGAAGATGTTGAAGACAAAGCTAACGCAAAACTTATAGCAGAAGCCGGAACCGTAACAAATGAATGTGGCTTAACTCCCCGCCAGTTACTGGAACAAAGAAATGAATTGTTGGAAGCATTAAAGGAAATAAGTAAAGGAGAAGGTCGTTATGATATGGATAAATTAATTCATGCTTCAAATACAATTGAAGATATGAAAAATATCGCGAAAGAAGCAATCAAAAAAGCCACAGAATAAATCTATAATAATGCCATGACGTACACTATAGAAAAACACGGACAATTATACATCTGTGAGAAAACTGACCTCTCCCTTTTGTTAAGCAAACAGGAAATTAACCTGGTCCTTAAAAGATCTCATAAAGGTTTAAACACAAAATTTGTATAAAATGATACTATTCACTCTAATACTTATATTTGTTGTTCTCTATGCAGGATATAAGGAGATGAGGCCAACAAATAGGAATGTCAGGTCAAAAAAAGTTAACTAATATTTGTTTATTACAAAAACATTTTATAATATTGTTTAATTCTTAATCTTAATATAATGAAAATAATAATCTATCTTGATTCGGATAAGAATACTAAAATGGTACTCAGCCCATCAGAAAAATTTGACGGAAACATCAGAGATCTTGTACTTCATGTAACACATTCATCTTTTGATAGGCATAATTATATTAAAAACTATCATTCATTTGAAATAATAAATTCATAATCATGTGTACAATAACCGGAACTTGTAATTTAAAAGAATTTACGGGCTACAAGGTAGCCTTAAAAATTAATGGGAAATACTATTCTCCCGTAACTGGAATGGAATATACTTTAGGGAAAATTAAACCGCCCAAAACGATTTATAAAAATTATACAGTAGAAGGATTTGCTGATGTATTGGAAAATACAGACCCAGCTCACGAAAGAAGAATGATTGGGAATATTGCTGTTTTCGTATATGAAAAAGACGCAGAACATTTTAGAAAACATTTAATGTTTTGGCATCTTACCACAAAACCAGTAATAATTTTAAAGATGACTTTACAAAATGTTATATTTAAGGGTGAATATTTATATCGTAAAGTGCGAATTGGATCAACAATTAAATCAATAAAAGAATGTCATTAAGACCCCACACAGCAAAAGTATATCGTTGCATTAAAGAAATAAGGCGCAACAACTCAACAGAGAAAGCCATCATTTCCACTTGCCGGAAATACGGTCTTAAAGAAACTAATATTCGTAAAATAGGAAATTTCAAAGTAAAAGTATACGATAAAATTTAACTTATAAAATTATGAAAGCTTATAAAATATTCGAAGGAAACTGGAAATGTAAAGATTATGACTATTCAGATGGAAAAGGTAATCCGTCTATTGGTAAAAAACATGTTTATGATGGGGAAGTCTCTGTCTGTAAGAGCGGATTCCACGCCTGTACAAAATTAATAGATTGTTTTTCTTATTACCCCTTGGTCCAATGGTCGAAATTTGCTTTAGTAGAAATTGAGGGCAATATTCAACATCATACAGACTCTAAGATAGCTGGAAATAATCTTACTATCTTAGAAGAATTATCTTTCTATGATGTATTGAATATATTAAAAAAAGAAGGTGTGAATAGGAGCGAGGGTGTGAATGGGAGCGAGGGTGTGAGTGGGAGTGAGGGTGTGAATTGGAGTGAGGGTGTGAATAGGAGCGAGGGTGTGAATGGGAGCGAGGGTGTGAATTGGAGTGAGGGTGTGAGTGGGAGCGAGGGTGTGAATGGGAGCGAGGGTGTGAATGGGAGTGAGGGTGTGAATTGGAGTAAGGGTGTGAATTGGAGTAAGGGTGTGAGTGGGAGCGAGGGTGTGAATGGGAGCGAGGGTGTGAATGGGAGTGAGGGTGTGAATTGGAGTAAGGGTGTGAATGGGAGTAAGGGTGTGAATGGGAGCGAAGGTGTGAATAGGAGCGAGGGTGTGAATGGGAGCGAGGGTGTGAATTGGAGTGAGGGTGTGAGTGGGAGCGAGGGTGTGAATGGGAGTGAGGGTGTGAATAATTCTTTTGGAATATTAAATTCTAGCGGTGTATCCAATTCAATCTTTGAGTTAAATAAAAAAGAAACTTGGAGGCTTTTTAATAAAAAAGTAACCTTAACCAGGTTTAATGAGGTTAAAAAAAATTTCTACCATTTTCTTGAGGAGTGGAGTCCATCATTTAATAATTTAAAATCTTTATATTTAAAACATGGGTCTGAATGGAAATTGACGCCTATAAACCTTGCACAACAAATCCAAAAAGAAGAAGCATGGAAGGATATGCCAAAACAGGCCGTTGATTATATTAAAAGCCTGCCTGAATTTAATGCTAAGATATTTTTCGAAATAACAGGAATAAAATGAAAACAAAATCTTTTGATATTGTGTCTGAGGGTGAAATGTTGTTCTTGCCGACAGGAGTGAAATGTCATGTTTTCAATACGAATGCTCAAATATTTGTGGAAACTCAAAATGTTTCTTTACTTTGTTCTGTAAATTTAAATTAAATGACAACAAAAGAAGATCTTAACAGATTAACAAACTCGATTATGAAAGCTGCTGAATATATAGGTGCACGAATCGAGACTACGGAACCTGAAAAACCAGCAAGCCTAAAGGATGAACTCATAGCTCTTTTATTCGAATACGATCAACCAATTAGCGACCCATTCTACTCTGGTATAGAAATGGATCAATTCCCCTCTCTTATTGATAAGATTTTAAAATTACATGAAAAGTATAAATATCAAATATGATACTATTATTAACTTAAAAACGATTAAAATGGAATTCAAAATTGAAAAAGGAGTAAAAATTCCTTCAAAGTACGAAAGGTATATGTCAAAATATCCTTTTGGAGAGATGAGGGTGGGAGATTCTTTCATTGCCGGTGAGCCTACAAAGCAAGTATTGGCAAGGGCGGGCAATGCCGCAATCAGATGGGCCAAACAAAATGCTAACGGACATGTTTTTACTTGTCGCACAACAAATGACGGGGTAAGAATATGGAGAACTCAATAAACATTATTGGCGAGTGCTCTGTACTATGGGCACTCGCTTATTAAACTAAAAATGATTGAAAATTGATAATTACAAAATAAGCCTTCAGAGACACGATCTCTTCCGGCTGGTATATTATGCCACTTAACATGAGATCGTCTCTCAACGGCTCTGTGAACTGCATATACACTAATTTAAACTTGAATTATTGAACTCAACAAAAGATAAGGTTCTTTGAAAACAGATTAAAAAACTTTTTGTATATTTGCGTCAGTTAAATAATTTAACAATGACTCAAAAAGTACATAAAAGAATAGACCAGTCTATGTTGGATACTTTCCTGGCTTCATTGTTAGATTGTTTAACTACCAACATAGCTGGTTCTATAATCTGCACCAGACTTCTTGATTTATAAATTAAGCCGTAAAACTCATTGGTCAGCTTTGCTGCTGATGGGATGTAAGGCAAAGTTAATAATTAATCTTATACAACAAGGTTGTTTTAAATAAATTTCGTATATTTGCAGTATGTTAAAAGCGTTTCGATATAGAATATCTCCAACAGCACCACAAGCTGAGTTAATCAATAAACACATTGGTTGTGCGAGATTTGTATACAATAACGCTTTGGCTTTTAAGCAAACTGAATACGCAAAAGACAAAACAAACCACTCATGGGTAAGTCTTGTTAAGCGTTTGCCTAATTTAAAGAAAGAGAATGAATGGTTAAAAGAGGTTAATAGCCAATCTTTACAGCAGTCTATTGTTAATATGAATACCGCATTTGAAAACTTCTTTAAGGGTCGTACTGATTTCCCTAAATTTAAGAAAAAAGGAAAAGGTAAACAATCTTTTAATATCCCACAATTTATCCGTTTAGATGATAACAGGATATTCATCCCTAAATTTAAAGGTGGAATAAAAATAATCCTACATAGACCAATAAAAGGCGAAATAAAACAGGCTACAATCAGCCGTACACCAACAGGTAAATATTTTGTTTCTATACTTTGTGAGACCGGAGAAGTTGAAAAACAACCACAACCACTAAAAGAGAAAACGACTATCGGTATAGATTTAGGAATCAAGTCCTTTTTAGTTGCCTCCAATGGCAAAGAATACGACAATCCTAAATATCTGCGTAAAGCACAGGATAAACTAAAATACAATCAACGCCAACATTCAAAATGTAAAGGGAAAAGGCGTAAACATAAAGTTGCTTTGTTACACGAAAAAGTAACTAACCAAAGGAAAGATTTTTTACATAAGATCAGCACAGAGTTAATAAGAGATAACCAATCTATTGCTTTGGAAGACTTAAATATTAAAAGCATGGTAAAAAACCATTGCTTGGCTGGCTCTATTTCTGATGCTAGTTGGGGAATGTTTGTGTCCATGCTTGAATATAAAGCAAAATGGAACGGAGTGAATATACTTCGTATTGGAAGATTTGAACCAAGCTCGAAGACTTGTTCAGAGTGTGGATATATCAATAAAGAACTCACTCTCAAAGACCGTGAGTGGTCTTGTCCTGAGTGTGGCTCTGTTCTTGATAGGGATCGAAATGCTTCCATAAATATTAAAAATTTTGCTTTAAATAATCATTTGTGTACGGAACATACACTTAAAAATCATGGCACGTTGTCCCTGTTGGGGGAAGCTTTGACCCATGAAGCCCATCAATCTTTAGTTGATGGGTAGTTCACAGAAATTGCTTTTTCCGGGAATTTGTATTTAGAAAAATAAACTTTAAATAATGTCAAAATCAATTGGAAATACGAGTAAAAAAGAAGAGAATGGTTATTCTTCATCAGATGTACAATGGTCTGTTGATGGAAATAAATTTCTCCCACAAGGGAAAACGGTAATGTTTCTTCCTTCTGGAAGTTATATACCTTATTATGACCCAACAACCGGGAAGGTGGGTTTTGAAAAAGTAATTATTGAACATGAGAAACTTTTAATATTACCAGACCCGGTTATAGATTATATTTTAAAAGACATAAAATCATTCTGGGCTAATGAACTTCTTTATAATAAATATGAGTTTTTGTACAAAAGGGGGGTTCTTTTATATGGTCCTCCCGGTAATGGAAAAACAAGTATCATAGAACTCGTTTCTTATGAAATCACCGAAAAATATCAAGGAATTATTATTAATATAAATTCTGAAGAAACTTTAAGATATTTTAATTTAATTCAATATAGATTAAAAAGTATTGAAAAGAAAAGAAAAATAATTATTGTATTCGAAGATATAGACGGTTTAATATTAGAAAAGAGCATTGAAACAATGCTTGTAAATATACTTGACGGAAATTCAAGAATGAGTAATGTTATAACAATAGCTACCACTAATTACCCGGAAAAATTAAGCGAAAGAATATCTAATAGACCCTCTCGTTTCGATAGGCGATATGAAATATCATCTCCGTCTCCTGAAGTTAGAAAATATTATATTGAAAATTTTGTTGGGGAAATTGATAATATCAATAAATGGATAAAAGATACCGAAGGTTTCACGATCGATCATTTAAAAGAACTTATTCTTTCAGTATATGTTCTAAAATATGACTATAATGAAGCTCTTAATACTATTAAAAACATAATAAATAAACGATATATTAAACCTTCGATAAAAACCGATGCCCCATCTTCAATTAATGGATTTAATAAAAATAAATCATAATATGCCAACAAAAATAGAATCAGGTAGTATATTAACCGTAAATAATGAAATAATAAATCATTCTGGGCAAACTATACTTGAGGCTGGACAAAAAGTAATAGTTAGAGATGTTGATATAACGCCATCAAGGTGGTCAAATGTTTTTGATATGTATATGCCAGAAAAATTAAATTGGGTAGAATTGGATGGAATATATGGAATATGGTCATTAAGCACATTTAAAGAAACACATTAGATAAAAACATTAAACAATATCCAATATGAAAACATTAATAATTATTGGATTAATAATTTTTATTTTAATCGCATGTATATTTTTTATTGCGATTAAAGAATACATAAGATTTAGAAGAAATTCTTAAAAATAATTAAAACTTAAATAAAATGAAAACATTAAAATTAACTAAAAAAACAAAAGATTTACTATTTAAAATAGTAATGGCGCTAATTGCTGTAAGTGGTTTGTATGGATTTGGGTGGTTGTATTTTGTAATTATACCTTGGAGGGGTGTCGAAGTGTTAGCATGGTTTATTTCCTGGATTCTTTTATACTACATCATTTTCAAAATAGTCATATACAGATCAAAACCCTGACATTTCCTATTTGATAAGCAATAATAATTAACAACAATAACAGAAATTAATAAACTGTATGAATTTTTAAATAATGATAACAATAACTGACAAGGATTATAATCGCCTGAAAAAGAAAATGTCAAAGATTAAATGGCGTAGCATATTCGATGAAGTAATATTTGATGGAAATGTATATACAAAGTATCAACTGGCCGGAATACTTCAATATTTAGATGAAAAACTGAAAGGATAATTTGTTTTGTACAAATAATTAAATTAATTTCGTATTATGAAAAATCCAGTAAAAACATACTTCCCAAACGGGTGTACTGAGTGTGGGGGAGAAATACAATTCTTAGAGGAAGGATTAATGTATATCTGCAATGAATGTGGGAGGTTTTGTTATGCATACAAAGAAGCAACAAATTTTAACCTTGAATTTGAGCCTAAAGGATCTTTAGCAACTTTAAAGGTCAATAAACTACGCAACTCAGTACGGGGAGTATTGTCTAAACTCTACAAACAAAGAGTGAGCGTTCAGACTAAAAAAGGACCTATGGAAACTGCTTTAATTAATGCTGTTTTTGCTAATTACTGTTTGGCAATAAGAAACGGAGAAGATGTCAAGTACGCTTATCAGGTAAGCGGGGGAAGCGAAAATAAAGAGGTATATGTCGTAGACACCGGAGAAATAGTTAAGGTGTCTGATGGCGAATATAAAGGCGTCAGCAACCGTACGAAAGCCAATATATGGCTCGCAAAGGAAATGGGAATGGCAATACGAGAATGTAAGATTAAGAACATGCTAGAACCATTACTCTTAAAGGCATACAAAATATGCGAAAACGGAATTAAAGAAGCTAAACGAAAATCAATATATTAATTTAAACATAAAAACAATGAAAGGAACAGTAAAATCTTTTAAGCAAAAATTAAATCAGGACGGAAGCCCGAACTCTTTTGTGGCTTTTAATAAAACCCTATACCCACATGTGATGACTGCTGATATTGAAGGGATGAAGGGAGAAACTACCGGTGAAGTAAATGTTACGGCTCTTCCTGCCTGGTTTGAAATAGGAGGAGTATATGAATTCCAGTGTACACCTGACGACAGGGCTGATGGCGGTTGGAAGTTCAAGGTCAGCAAAATAAGAGAACAGGCACAACCAGTCACACAACAGCCTACTCAAGATAAAGTGCCGGTAGAAACTAAACCATTGCAGTATAATGAAGAAGGGGTGGACCAGAGGGCAATGAGGAAAACGGCCTCTATAGAAGCTCAACAATCTTATGAATTTGCCATTACCTTTTATGGACTATTAAGCGAATCAGAGAAATTGAAGCTTGAGGATGCAACAGAAAAGAATGAGGTGGTAAGGAAGGCTGGGGTGGTTGAGAAGCTTGCGAGATACTTCGGAAACGGAATACAGTCTCTGGCAAATAGCCTTGAACGCCCTTTTTAGTGAGGTTCCATCTTTATAAACAATATGGCCTCACCCTTGACCATATCCTTGACCTGCATGGAATAACAGAAAAAAGATGGAGGGAAAAGAAGTCCCTCCACTCCAAAATCAAAAAGTCAAAGGGTATATTAACTCTCAAATCACTAACAGATGAAGAGTTAAGTAATTTAATAGAAGAAATAGAAGATTTTTTTCCAATTTAAAACGAACATTATGTTTTTATTAATAAGAAATTATGCAACAGATGATATATTAGATCGTACTTTAAATAACTGTATTGATTCTGGTATAAAAAGTATTGATAGTGTTAATGAGTATAGAAATACTATAACTTTTAAAAATGGGATAACAATTGAATACTGGAATACAAATAAGTATTACGCGTGGATGAATATTGGAGTAATAATGTTTCCTTATGGAAATAAATATCAGTGGAAAGACGGAATGCCAAGAGTTCGTACAATAAGAAGATTCAGAAAAGCTTTGTCTAAAATATAGTATGAGCAACTTTAAAATAACAGGGAAAGTACTATCGCTTACTGAGGAGGAATTTGTATCATCAAAGAACATACCTTATATAAAGGTAATTCTTACGCTTCAATATGAAGCAGACATATTCTCATGGAAACAACAAAAGTGGTTTACTTTCCCAAAAGTTATAATGTTTGAACATTTATTAACCAGATTTTATAAAGATAAGGATGCTTTGTATGAAAAACTCTACATGTTCAGGGCTGAAAATTCACATGACAATGTATTTGCGGAGGTCGAGTTCTGGATAGAGTCAGAAAAGAGAGAGATAACTACTGCAAGTGGTTATCAAATGACAATCATTGATCATAAATTCAGGATTAATCATATTAAAAGTGTTGGTGAACCTTATAGTGATATTAAAGATACAGATCAAACTTTTTTAGATAATCAAGAAGTAGATTATGATATTTCAGATTTACCGTTTTAAAATTATATAATTAAAAATGAAAACACTTAGAGAAGAATTGATTAAAATAATTGTGAAATACTTACATAAAGTATTTAAAATGGGATTGAAGCAATCACCTTTTGATGGAGATAATTCAGATTTTTATGCTCCTTTTATAGAATTAGATATTGCCCCTAACTGTTATAAAGAATTAGAGCCAATAATTAATTCTAATAAACTGAATGAGACAAAATACATCATAACTTTTGAAGATGGCACACATTATATTTCTAGTTCATATAATCAAAATGATATTAAAGCTTTAAATGATGGAATAATCACAATTGTAAGACAAAGTGATTTAAAAGAATTAACTCTAGATAATGAATGGATGGATTTGGAAAAATGGGTAAGTGGATAATAATATTAATTTAAAATATAAAACAATGGAAAATAGATTTGAAAAATATTTAATGTATGAAAAAGAAAACGGGAAAATAGTTAATGTAAATCCCAAAGCTTTTGAATTTGCAAATGAAGCATATTTACTATTTAAAAGTATGTATGATACACATTATGGCTCAATAGATGAAAATGAAAATTTAATATCAATACATACTGGAGGATGGTCTGAAAATGAAGCATTAATATATGAATTTGAACAAACTGTATGGTGGTTTAAATATCATGAAATAACAGCAAGGGGAGGCCATTATTATTTTAATACTGATTTTTATGCTGAAAAAGAATGGAAAATTGTACCTGAATGAACGTTGGTAAACGTTTGTTAACTATTTTATATAAACAATTCAAATAAAAGGAGTTAAAAAAGATTAAACCACAAAACATGGAACACATAGTCCAACTCAACAAAAAATACCGCATATCTTCTGACGGCATACAGCTCACTCTTCAACAGTCAAGAGTAATCAATAAAAAGGGCTCAAAAAATCATGGGAAAACTCTCTGGAATGAAGTGAGCTTTCATTCAAGCTTTAAGTCTTTATTGAATAAACTGGCTTGGAAAGAACTATTAGAAAATTGGGGGGATTTCGAAGCTATAAACAAAGCTTTAAGTGAAATTAAGGAAATTGCAGGTAAAATTAATGACAAAATCAACTTTTAATAGAAAAATTATATGAATTGGGTAAAATACATGTTGAGGGTTACTCAAAATAACACGTTAAGGGACGGATGAGGGGGTTCTCGTCCACGATCTCCACTTGAGTGGTATACAAGTACCACTTTTGTATTATCGTGCCTCTACGGCTCTATTTTGAAACTTAAATAAACAAACAAAATTAATTATA
>Ga0307431_1000708_pt1 | contig 21379 bp, 23 predicted proteins | sample SalMarWE160170MG_FD_202155 | JGI IMG/M metagenome (GOLD analysis project Ga0307431, IMG submission 202155) | Salt marsh sediment microbial communities from the Plum Island Ecosystem LTER, Massachusetts, United States - WE1603-170 | ecosystem: Environmental > Aquatic > Marine > Intertidal zone >...
CCAATCCGTAAGGGGCGTTCGTCTCTTCCGGGTAGCCATTCCAGAGGTTTTCCTCTTTGAAAGGAACCGGGGTAAATTTGGGATAGGCACAGATGGTTCCTATGGCTACGAATTTTTCTATTTTATTTAAATACGCTTCGTGCATTAGTTGAATTCCCATTATTGCATTTTCGTAAAAGAACTTTCCCGGGTTTTCTCTGTTTGCACCAATACCACCGACCACTGCTGCAAGGTGAATCACTATATCAGGTTTTTGTTCCTGATACATTTTTTTTATATCCGGAAGCCTTGTAAGGTTATATTCCGGTAGATCGGCTATAGCAATGTTTTTACAGCCTCGCTGCTGTAATTTCTCTAATATGTAAGATCCCAGGAAGCCTTTACCGCCGGTTACGGTGATTCGTCTGCTTTTCCAAAAGTTCATTCTTGTCCACAAATTACATTATTCATTTTTTCTGTCCACTAATTAAACTAATTTTCACGAATTATTTTATTAATTTCATTTTTAGTGTCATTCGTGAAATTCGTGGACTAAAATCCCCTTTTCTGAACTTTTCCCCAATCGGCTTTTGCCATAATCTTTACTAATTCCTCAAACTTTACTTTCGGTTGCCAGCCGAGTTTTTCTTTTGCTTTAGAAGCATCACCAATCAAGAGATCAACTTCCGTGGGACGGTAATAACGGGGATCTACTACAATCAATATTTTGCCTGTATTTTTATCTATACCTTTTTCATTCTCGTTTTTGCCTGTCCATTCCAATTCTATATCCAACTCCTTAAAAGCTAGTTCGCAGAATTCTCTAACCGTATGTGTTTCTCCTGTAGCCATAACGTAATCATTTGGTTTATCTTGCTGTAACATCATCCACATTCCCTCGCAATACTCCGGTGCATATCCCCAGTCACGTTTGGCATTTAAATTTCCGAGATAGAGTTTTTCCTGCAAACCTAATTTTATTTTTGCAGCAGCTCTTGTGATTTTTCTCGTTACAAAGGTCTCACCCCTGCGCGGCGATTCATGATTGAATAAAATACCGTTGCAGGCAAAGAGATTATATGCTTCGCGATAGTTCTTCACAATCCAGAAGGCATATAGTTTTGCTACTCCATAAGGAGAGCGTGGATAAAATGGCGTTTTTTCTGTCTGGGGAATTTCCTGTACTTTACCATATAATTCACTGCTTGAAGCCTGATAAAATTTTGTTTTAACTCCTGTTTCTTTAATAGCATCTAAGAATCTTAATACACCGATACCATCAACTTCTGCAGTGTATTCGGGAACTTCAAAGGATACTTTTACATGGCTTTGTGCGGCTAGGTTATAAATTTCGTCCGGCTGTACTTTTTCCAAAATGCGGTTCAGATTGCTTGAATCGGTCATATCGCCGTAATGTAGGGACATTTTGATGTTCTTATTATGTGGATCTTTATAAAGATGATCGATTCTCTTTGTATTGAATGTTGAGGCTCTACGGATTATGCCGTGTACTTCGTAGCCTTTTTCAAGTAATAACTCTGTTAGGTAGGAACCGTCTTGACCGGTTATGCCGGTGATGAGTACTTTTTTCATATAAATCCTTTTAACTACGAATTACACAGAGATTTTTTAACTACAAATTACACAGAGATTTTTTTAACTACGAATTACGCGAATTACTCTAATTATTTTTATCTTTATTTTCGCGTAATTAACGTAATTAGTAGTCATTTTCCTTCATTAACGAAGCGTTCGTATTTCAAAGAGGTTTCACCAAAATTCACCAATAAACCAAGTTTCATTTGGGTTGCTTTTATATAATTTATGATTTGCGCTCGGTGATTGTCGTATAGTTCTTTTACTGCTTTTGTTTCAAGGATTATTTTACTATAACAGACGAAATCGGCTACATATTTCTTTTCAAGTTCAATACCTTTGAAAGTAATTGTTAATTCCTTTTCTTGTTCGAAGGGAATTCCCTGATTTCTGAATTCAATGGCTAATGCCTCCTGATATACGGCTTCTAAAAATCCACAGCCTAATTCTTTGTGGACTTCCATGCAAGCGCCGATAATTTTATAACACTCGTTTTTGTAAATCAGATCAACCATTATTTTTGTCCACCCCGATACGGTCATTCTTCCCTACGGGGCAGGCTAATTACACCTGTCTGCGTCCGTAGGACAGGCAGGCGAATTATTTTTTTTTCTTGGCGGCTTGGCGGTTTAGTTATTTTATTCTTCTAATTTGCTTCTTATTATTTCAAATATACTTTTTGCAAATTCATAAAACTCTTTTGCATCCTTTACGGTCGTTTTCCATCTGGAAGTAAGCCAAATTCACCTGGATAACGAGAGTCGATATACAATTCATTGATGATTTCCAACATGTTTTCATCTATTTCTATATTAATGTATTTCAATATCTTATTATATAATTTTTCCAAATTATGTGATTTTACTGATTCTTTACTATATTTTTCTATAACTGCCTTGAAACTTTTTTCTATACATTGCTGAGAGTGGAAAGCAACAATATTTGATAGATGAGAAATACTAAGAATCTCAATTGCAGTATCTAAATCATCTTTTGCGGATTTTAACCACTCTATATAAAAGCCACTCATATTAATCTATGTCCATTTCTTATTATTTCCTTAGAAAAAAGACTCCCCACGTTAATAAATTTCTCATACATAGGAATAGAATGAACAATCAAATCAAAATCATATTTATATTTGAGCTGTCTCAATGACTTTGAAACTTCAAGCTTAATTTTCATCTTTTCCTTAAAATTATTTGGTATAAAATCATCTTTTGTCACCACATACAAATCAATATCACTATCATTAGTAGGACTGCCATAAGCATAACTTCCAAACAATATAACTTTTTCAAGGTCTAATGGCTTTAGACTGTTTATAATTTCTTTTTTAATATTATCTGTTAACATTTTCATCTTCTATTAAATATAGTTAAAAAAATACATGTTTTCAACTTTCTGACTAAGCTCTTAACCACCTATCTAAAAGCGACCTATCTGCCGATCAGTCAAGCGAGTAGGTTTCACTTTTTCCAATATTCTATTCAGATTGCTGGAATCGGTCATATCGCCTTAGTGAAGGAACATGGAAAATGGAGAATGAATAATGGAGGAACATTTTGATGTTTTTATTTTGAGGATCCTTATAGAGATGATCTATTCGTTTTGTGTTGAAAGTTGAGGCTCTGCGGATTATGCCGTGAACGATGTAGCCTTTTTATTCCTTTATTCACCGCAGAGGCGCGAAGGCGCTAAGTTTTTTATTCCTTTTTACCCCCGACAGGTCGGGGCTAAGGCGCTAAGTTTTTTGTTTCTTTCCCCACCGCTGAGGCACTTTTATGAATGAATAATGTAAAATGCATAATGTATAATGTTTCGTGAATTCAACTACTAAGTGCAACTCAAGAAGAGTTTGGAAAAGTGGGCAAGCTGCCTTATCATTTGGCCTGTTTTTCCCACAAAACATGAGGTGCATAAATGAAATTCTACCAGCAGCTTACCCTGGAGCAAAGATACGGAATTTATTCTATGTATAAAACAGGTCATAATCTGACGGAAATTGCAGCCGTAATCGGGGTACACAAATCCACCATCAGTCGTGAGTTACGTCGCAATCAGGGTGGACGAGGTTATCGTTATCAACAAGCTCATCGCAAGGCTATTGATCGCCGAAAAGACAAAGTTTCCCTGCGTATTGATAGACAAACATGGCTAATGATTGAAGCGCTTATTGGTGAAGATTGGTCTCCTGAGCAGATTTCGGGTTGGATGAAACTGGAGATGAATATTTCTGTAAGCCCTGTCTGCGTGCGGACACGCACAGGCAGGCATGAATGGATTTATCATCACATCCTATTTGACAAAGAATCAGGTGGCCATCTGTATCGTCATTTACGTTGCCAGAAAAAGAGAAGGAAGCGGTATGGCTCTAATGACCGACGGGGAGTGATTAGAAACAAGGTAAGTATTGATAAACGCCCGCCTATTGTCGAGACAAGAGAACGGCTGGGCGACTGGGAAGCAGATACCATTATTGGCAAACGGCACCAACAAGCCCTGGTCTCTCTAACAGAAAGAAAATCCCGTTTTTCATTGATCTACAAGGTTGAGCAAAAAACATCCGACCAGGTAACCAAAGCGATTAGCAAACTTTTATTTCCAATAAAACACAATGTCCAAACTGTGACTTCTGATAACGGAAAAGAGTTTGCCGGTCATGAGACTATTGCCAGAACATTAAATGCGGATTTCTATTTTGCTCATCCCTATTCGTCTTTTGAGCGGGGGTTGAACGAAAATACTAATGGGCTTATCCGGCAATACTTCCCGAAAGGCAGAGACTTTACTACCATAACAAATGAAGAGATTATACGAGCTATTAAAAAATTGAATAATCGACCTAGAAAATGTCTTGAATTTAAGACACCTAATCAAGTATTTTTTGGAGGTGCCAATTGTTGCACTTAACACTTGAATCCAGTAAATAGAGATAAAAATCCATTGTCTCATTTCCAATAGAGTATTAGTTTTTACACGATTTTTATTAAGTTTATAATTATAATACTATTGAATAATAAACGACTGTTTAGATATCTACAATTCCTTTTTCTCAGCTTCATTTGGGCTACTACTTATGCCGTAATAAAGATAGGCCTGGAGGGCACCCCACCAATGGTTGGACTCACTCTCAGATACTGGTTTGCTGTTTTTATTCTCTTTGCAATTATTATTTTAACTAAACGGAAGATTAATTTAGATAAGGATTCTATAAAACTCTATCTTTCTGTAGGTTTTTTTAGTATGACTTTAAGTTTCTATTTTACCTATTGGGGAATGAAGTACATACCGAGCAGTCTATCTTCAATATTGTGGGCGACTTTACCATTATTTGTTGGGATATTTGCACATTTTTTAATACGGGAAGAGCGACTAAATTGGATTCGGATTAGTGCAATTGTTGTTGCGATAATAGGAGTAGTCAGAATATTGTCAGATCACAAGATCGTATTTAATTCTCAAATACTTGTTGGAAGTATCATTGTTATATTTAGTGTGGTTATTGGATCTTATCCTAACGTTTATGTAAAATCTAAAAAAAACCCCTATGATCCGTTAGTTCTGACAGCAAATTCGATCCTTATTGGTGCAATCTGTTTTTCTATAAGTGCAACTGTTTTTCATGAATGGTCTGATATGGAATGGAATTTAAAAAATATTGGCTCAGCAGCTTATCTGGGAATGTTTGGTTCAGCAGTTGCATTTGCCATATATTATTCAATGCTAAAACATATATCGGTTATTAAACTCTCTTTTGTTACGTTTATTACTCCAATATTTGCATCTTTAATTGGATGGTTATTTTTAGGTGAAATGATTACTTTGCAGGAAATTTATGGGATGATGCTTATTTTTTTAGGATTGCTAATTTATGATTGGAAAAACTATTATTTGCTTTTGATGAGAAAAAATTAGAAAGAAAAATTTTATTGCATGGTTAATAAAATCAAAACCATTTTTGTCTGCAATGAGTGCGGTGCCGTTCAACCAAAATGGGCAGGTAGGTGTTCTGAGTGCGGTGCATGGAATACAATGGTAGAAGAAAAGGTGCTGAAAAAGTCAAAATCCTCGATAAGACCAGAAAAACGTGAACTTGAACCACTTAAATCAAAAAATGTTCAAAGACAGATACGCTCTACAACTGGCATCGAGGAATTTGATCGGGTGCTTGGGGGTGGATTTGTCAGTGGTTCTGTGGTTTTACTTGCTGGCGAACCAGGAATAGGAAAATCAACCATAATGCTACAGATATTGGATAAATTGAATGGTGAAAAATTTCTCTATTTTTCCGGTGAGGAATCAGAAGAGCAAATCCGGTTAAGAGCAAGCCGACTTTCAATTAATAATCCGAGGATTTTAGTGGCATGCGAAAACAATCTTGAAAATATCCTGTTTCAGATTGACCAGCACAAACCAAGTGCGGTCATTATAGATTCTGTTCAGACTGTATATTCTGATGCTTATGATAATGTGCCTGGAAGCGTAACACAGGTTCGCGAATGTGCTGGCAAACTATTAAGACAGGCTAAGGAGCTGGGTATAATAGTCATTTTTATAGGACACATCACGAAAGAGGGGATGATTGCCGGACCAAAAGTTCTTGAGCATGTCGTTGATACTGTCTTATACCTTGAAGGGGCAAAAAATAATTTTTATAGAATGTTACGCTCAATGAAGAATAGGTTCGGTTCCACCAATGAAGTGGGCATTTTTGAAATGAAGAGGGAAGGTTTAATCCCCGTTAGAAATCCTTCAGAGCTTTTTTTATCAGAGAGGAGAGAACATGTCGCCGGTTCCGCAGTTGCAGTCAGTATGGAAGGAACAAGACCGATTCTGATTGAAGTGCAAGCTCTTGTTACTCATACATCCTATGGTATGCCTCAGCGAACTGCGAACGGTATTGACTATCGAAGGCTTTCTATGTTAATTGCAGTACTTGAAAAAAGAGTTGGTCTGCCATTAGGAACGCAAGACGTTTTTGTAAATCTCGTTGGCGGTCTAAGAATTGATGAGCCTGCTATAGATTCAGGTGTTATAGCCGCAATGGCTTCGAGTTTCAAAGAGATTCCGCTTAAAACCTCATCAGCAATGATAGGCGAGATAGGGTTGGTTGGTGAAGTGCGTTCAGTCCCTTTCATTGAGCAGAGAGTTAAGGAAGCAATAAAACTTGGATACTCCTCGATATATGTTCCAAAAAGCAATGTCAAAATGTTGAAAGAAGTTTCACAGGCGAATGTTGTCGGTGTTGATTCGATTAACCATCTATTCAGTATGATTTTTTAGTTAAACTGCTAATGGATGTCTCAGAGATGCCTATAATATGACTAATAATTAATGAGTTTGCTTAAGAAAGGTTGAAATTTGAGTTGTATTATGCATAATATCAAAAATTTAGAAACTGTTTGCCAAAGGTATCTCTATCCCAACGGGATCTCTTTGAGATGAGAGAAACAGTTATTATAACTGGTAACTTATTATTAACCCCCGACTTTCCCGTTGAGGGATGCCTATGGCAAAGTCGGGGGTTAATCTTAAACAACATTACCTTTTCAACCGTTTCAACGGTTTCATTTTCTAGTATCTCACCTTTTTTAAGTGGACTCATTAATTAACAATTGTCAATCGACAATTAATAATGGGATACGCAAATGAAATTTTCTATTCTGGCAAAAGATGAAAAATCAATGGCGAGAGCATGTCGTTTTGTTACAGATCATGGCATTATTGAAACTCCTATTTTTATGCCGATTGGTACTCACGGTGTTGTTAAAACACTTACTCCTGATGAATTGGAAGATTGCAAATCACAAATTATTTTAGGCAATACATATCACCTTTATTTACGTCCCGGTCTGGAAGTAATAAAAGGCGCCGGAGGACTCCACCGCTTTATCAATTGGAAAAAACCAATTTTAACAGACAGTGGAGGTTATCAGGTTTTCAGTCTTTCACATTTAGGAAAAATAACGGATGAGGAAGTAATTTTTAGATCACATATTGACGGTTCTCAGCACAAACTATCACCCGAAATTTCGATGGAAATCCAGAACGTGCTGGGTGCTGATATTGTGATGGCTTTTGATGAATGTACACCGTATCCATGTGATTATGAATATGCTAAAAAGTCGCTTGAACGAACTCATCAATGGGAAAAGCGTTCAAAAGAACATTTTGATAAACTTTTGCCGATGTATGGGCATGAGCAGTTTTTATTTGGGATTGTGCAGGGCAGTGTCTATCCCGATCTCCGTCAACAGAGTATTGAGGAATTAAGTAAATTGGATTTTGACGGTTATGCCGTAGGAGGACTGGCAGTTGGTGAACCAAAAGAACAGATGTTCGATATTCTTAAACCTATATCTCAAAACCTACCGGAAAATAAGCCCCATTATTTAATGGGAGTGGGGAAGCCGGAGGATATTGTCAGAGCAATTGAACTGGGAATTGACATGTTTGATTGTGTTCTACCATCTCGAAATGCAAGAAATGGCACCCTCTATACATGGAAAGGACGGGTAATTTTAAAACAGGCAAAGTACCGTATGGATTACAATCCGCCTGATGAAAATTGTAATTGTTACACCTGCCGAAATTTCTCGAAATCCTACCTGCGCCATTTATATCTTAATGGTGAAATGACAGGATTACGATTGAATACTCTTCATAACATGCACTTTTTTCTTGAACTCGTCGGCAGGGTACGTGAAGCAATAAAAGCAGGAAATTTTTCCGAATGGGAAAAAGAGTTTTTCTCTAAATATCCTTTAGAGCCTGATCACTGGCAGGAGAATACACTTCGTAGAGAGGAGCGTCGCAAAAAGCACCTCAAGGAAAATAAAGAACTATTAAGCGAGTAATTAAGTTATAATTCTACAAAAAGAAACCGTTTGCCAACGGCATCTCTATGAGAGAAACGGTTGGATCGTTTGGGTTGTGTTTTATTAATCCGCCAATTGGCGGATTAATAGTAAGTTACATAGGCATAGAACTGTTTTTCTCATCTCAAAGAGATCCCGTTGGGATAGAGATGCCTTAGGCAAACAGTTTCTGAATTTTTTGTATTATGCATAATACAATTCAATTTTCAACCTTTCTTAAGCAAACTCATGACTGTCTCAAATATCATCTTATTCAGTGTTATAAAAAAGAGGTCAGTTATAAGGAGCTGGATGGAGAATCTCTATTGCCCTTATTGTCGCTGAACCAATTGTAATTCCTCATCTTAGAAAAACACTAAGATTCTGGGATAAGATAAAAAAGTAAAACTATCAGTGGGAATGAACCCAAAATAAAAATTTGGTGAGTTCATTATTGTTACTGAAAAAATAGCGTGCATTCGTGATTCTATTTATATTTTCATTAATTATTACCGAGTATCCGTAAAGGTTGGATTTCTTAAATGCCGGCTCATCACTAATGTCATTACCAAAGTAGATTACAATTGGAAATGAACTGCCATCTCGCGGCAATAAATTCAGTATCTTTTCAACTATTTTTCCCTTATCCCACGTCCCTTTTGGACGTACTTCTATAAGCTGTTTGTGCTTGATAATTTCCAAGTGCCTGGAAAATTCTATGTGCTTTTTTACAATATTGTGTATCCTCTGGTTTTTAATTTCATCGTCTTTTGAGAGTATAATTTGTAATGCAAACCCAAAGTTATGTACAACATTATCAATTGGGTCATCGCTGAGTTCCATAGATAGGTTTTCGTATAAACTTTCTAATTTATAACGAATCATACCTAATTCAGGAAATTGCCATGAAAACTTAGAGCATTTAATTTCATATCCTAAGCTCCCTGCAAGTATCACATCTGGAACACTGAATATTTTATGTAAATTATCCAGTGTTTTAATGCTAATTACCCCAACATACATATTTTGAATAGATGCAACCCATTGAAGTTGATTTATAATGTTCGAGGGGGTGCTGGTAATACGATTCAAATCCGATACTATTATAGTGTCGAAATTAAATAAAAAGCAGACTTTTCTATTCGAGGAGAAGATTTTTAATAAATTCGGGATTTCATTATCGAATGGAATTAGAGTTTGTTTCATTCTATTAAAAAGAATTTACTAATTATAGAGTTTAAATAATATTCGAATAAACACAAGGATATTTAGAAAATGCAATTATATAGTTCTATAAAACTACACTAAAAAATTAAAAAGCCTGATTCTTTATAAGAACCGGGCAAGAGATTATGCTTTTACAATAGCATCTGTAGGACAAACAAGAACGCATTGTGGCTCATCAAAATGTCCCTTGCACTCAACACAGACGTTGGGGTCGATCACATATATTTCATCCCCCTCAGAAATTGCTTCGACAGGACATTCCGGCTCACAGGCACCACAGTTAATGCACTCATCAGTAATTTTCATCGCCATTTGCTTATTCTCCTTTTTAGTAATTTAGAAAATCGTTAAAAATTTAATCATTCGTTTATTGTAAGGCAACAATTCTCATGCATTACTTTTTAAATTTGGATTGAATTCATTACATTATGTTTAATTTTTTGCAACTGTTTATTTAGAATTAAAGGAATTAAAATTTGCTGATTAGTTTATTAAAATTTTCTCTAACCGATTCAATTCAAGATTAGAACAGGTTGGTAATAATGAATGAAAACATCGGTACACAAAAATTAGTCAAAGAGCCAACACCATTATACCGTTGGATAGTATTAGTCTTCATTAGCCTTGCAATGTTCGGAAATTATTATGTTTATGATGCTATAAGCCCTCTTGCTGATCTTCTCAAATCTCAGCTTCATTTTTCGGATAAGAATATCGGTATGCTAAATGCTATTTACAGCATTCCAAACATCATTATGGTATTAATTGGCGGAGTGATTATAGATCGTATTGGGACCAAGAAGTCATCATTCATTTTCTCTTTCTTATGTATGACTGGTGCTTTTGTTACTGCATTCAGCGGTGGAAGTTTCCCTGTTATGGTAACAGGAAGACTTATATTTGGATTAGGTGCTGAATCTTTAATAGTTGCTATCACTACAGTAATTGCAAAGTGGTTTAAGGGCAAGGAGTTATCCTTTGCGTTTGGATTAAATCTAACTGTTGCACGATTGGGCTCATTTGCCGCTTTAAATTCGCCAACATGGGCAAGGTCTTTCTATAAAACATGGAAGGGACCTCTGGTCATTACAACAGTTGCAGCTGTAATATCAGTTTTAGCCGTTATTCTTTATATCACAATGGAGGTAGAAGCAAAAAAGAGATATACAATGGGAGCAGAAGAGAAGCAGGATAAAATCGTTTTTAAAGAAATATTTTCATTCAAACCCTCTTTTTGGCTTATCACTTTACTCTGCGTAACTTTTTATTCAGCCATATTTCCATTCCAGACATTTGCTATTAAATTGTTTATTGAACACAACGGACTGACAAGAGAAGCAGCCGGATTCGCTTCGAGTGTTATTACCTTAGCCTCAATGATTGGAACCCCTTTATTTGGACTTTTCATAGATTGGAGAGGCAAGCGTGCAAGTTTAATGATTCTCGGTTCCCTAATGATAGTTCCTATTTATCTACTTATGGCATATACTTTAATCCCTCCTATTGTACTGACTTCTGTTATGGGACTTGCATTTTCACTTGTTCCTGCAGCAATGTGGCCCTCCGTAGCTCTAATAGTGGAAGAAAAAAAATTGGGCACAGCTTACGGCTTGATGACTATGATACAAAATATCGGATTAGCCGGTTTCAATTTACTCATTGGCTGGGCTAATGATATAAGCACAGTAAATGGCGTTACAGATTACAGCCTTGGTATGTGGTTTTTCTCAATAACAGGCTTTGTTGGGCTATTTTTTGCTATAATGTTGAGAAAGCAGGAAACCGGGCCGAACGGTCATGGCCTGGAATTGGGGAAAAAAGCAACTAATTAAATTAGTTGAGAGAAAAAATAAGAAATGAACCGTTTCCTGAGATGCATCAGGAAAAATGATTTCAATATTTTACTTTTACCAATAGTTGACTTTCAAAGACAATTTGAGTAAAATTCTTCTGTGAAATATTTAATAATACAGGATAAGATAAATTTTGAATATTATAGAATCAATAAAGTCCATTCTTAAAAAACCTATTGTAAAGGTCTTTCTCGCTTTTTCGCTACTAACTTTTATTGCCTCAACACTTGTACTACACTTTGAAAGGAATACAAATCCTTCGGAATATACAAGCTTCTGGGATTCAATATGGTGGGCTTTAGTAACGGTATTTACAGTAGGATATGGAGATATAAGACCAATTACTTTTGGTGGTCGTATGGTCGCTATTGTTGTAATGTTTGCGGGTATTTCGCTGCTTTCATTAATTACGGCTACTATTTCATCAATTTTCGTATCAAAAAAAATCAGGGAGGATCAAGGTTTGGAATCTATAAAATATGAAAACCATATAATTATCTGTGGGTGGAATAATAGAGCAGAATCAATTATTGACACCATTTTTTTACTCTCAAAGCAAAAACAGCCGAAAATAATTTTAGTTAATGAATTACCCGAAAGAGAAATTAACACTGTATTAGACAAATTCAGGAAAAACAGGGTCAAATTTATACGTGGTGATTATACTCGGAATGCTCCACTGGAACGCGCTAATATAAAAGATGCCGATGCAGTTATACTTTTACCTGATCTGTCACAGATTGATTTTTCATCTGCAGATGATAAGACACTTCTTGCTACTCTTAATATTAAGTCGAGTTATTCGAAATTAAAGGTAATTGCATTTATTATGAATAAAGAAAATGAGGTACATTTAAAAAGGGCTAAAGCAGATGAAATATTCATTAGCGATCAATTTGCTGACTTTATAATAGCAAGCAACGTACTGGAACCGGGACTGACAAACGTTTTATCAGAGATTTTAAACCCCAAAGGCAAAAATACAATTTCCTCACTTCCAATCCCTACAAAATTCAAGGGCAGAAAATACGAAGAACTTTTTCAACATTTCAAAACTCAGCACAAATTTTTACTTTTGGGAGTTGTATCAGAAGTTGAATCAATAGGTGTCTCAGATTTCCTATCGTCGGATACATCTCATCTTGATGCCTTTATTGAGAAGAAGTTAAAGGAAGCTGGTAAGGGATTGGGTGAAGAAAATAAAGTAATAGTGAATTTAAATCCTGATGATGATTATATTATTCAGGAAAACGAAAATGCAATTGTTTTAAAATAGGTAAGCGTTCACAGAATACTGAAATTTGAAATTAGAAATTAGAAAAAAATGAAAAGAGTTTACGAATTAGAGGTTTATGCCGAGGGCATGCCTGTGGCACAAACTAGTCCCGATAAATCGGGATCTGATTTGGTTTGGTACGATTTTGACAAGTGGAACAAAAAGGTTCAAAACACAGTTGGTCATCAGATTATACGAGCATCTGATAGTCCCGACAAGTCGGGATAGCAGAAGGATATGGACGGTATACTCCGGCGGACAGGAAAAAGTTTTATATTTACCCCGTTAAATTCTGATCCATCAGAATATTTAACTGGGGTATATTCAAGAGGATCGTTTGTCGAAGACTACTTCGTAGAAGAAACTAAATTATGGTTACGAAAACTTATTAGGAGGAAGGTTCTAAATAAGTCAGATGCTTCAAAATACCAGATAGTAATTGCTCCGCAGGAGTCCCTTTGGGGAAAAACTTGGGCCAAAGTTGAATGCGTTTATCAACAGCCTGCCTGTGCGGACAACTGTCTGCGTGCCTGCCTGTCCGCCGGCTGGCGGACGGCAGACAGGCACAAAAATATGATAATACAAATTTCAAATTTCAAACCGTGAATGGTTACTAAAATAGTTATGAAAAAAAGACCAAACACTAGCAATCTAAAAAAACTCCAGGAATATGAGATATTCTCCGGACTTTCGGAAGATCAGATTGACCAATTTTGTAAAGTAATAAAGCCGATTCAATTTAATAAAGATGATATTATCCTTCAGGAGGGGAATGTTGGAAATTCAATTCTACTCCTCCTCGAGGGTAAAGTAGAAATAACTCTTGCGCTTACACTGCAGATGAACCGCAGTCAAATGGATAATCGAGAAAAAAGCCTTATTGAATTGTCCAGTGATAATCACCCATTCTTTGGCGAAATGAGCTTATTTAGTGATGATGATAAACGGACAGCTACAGTTAAAGCAGTGAGTATCTGCCTGATTGGACGATTAGATAAAAAGGATTTTTTTAAAATATGTAACACTCACCCTGAAATTGGTTATAATGTGATGCAAAATATTTCACGGGTTCTCTGCAAACGCCTGAAACAGGCAAATAATAATGTACTCAAACTTACCACGGCATTTAGTTTGATAATCGAAAGTTAGTATTTTGTTAGTACTGCAAATCTCTCCAGAGGAGTCTCTATCCCAAAGGTCACGGAGGACTTCTCCCAAAGGGATCCTTTCGGATACGAAGGATCTCTTTTACGAAGGAATTCCTTTGGAACGAGACGAGTTGTCTGGCCGTTGTGAGTGGTTCGCTCATTAATTTGCGTTAATTCCGATTTATAAAATAGAAGGAATAGAAGTGTCAGTTCAGTTAGGAAAGGTTTACGCTCCGAAAGACGTTGAATTAAAATGGTATAAGTATTGGCAGGAAAAGGGATATTTCCACGCTAAAACCGGTACAGGTAAAAAAACTTTTGTTATTGTTATCCCACCGCCGAATGTAACAGGTATGCTTACGATGGGACATGTTCTGAACAATACAATTCAGGATATTCTCATCAGGCATGCTCGAATGAAAGGATATGAAACCCTCTGGCTTCCGGGAACTGACCATGCCGGAATTGCTACACAGAATGTTGTGGAAAAAAATCTGAGAAAAGAGGGTAAAACACGTTATGACTATGGACGTGAAGATTTCACGAAGATTGTCTGGAAATGGGCGTTGAAACACAAATCTATAATCTTTACTCAATTACAAAAATTAGGGTGTTCTTTTGACAGGGAACGGGAAAGGTTTACTCTCGATGATGGATTATCCTATGCTGTCCGTAAAGTATTTGTTCATTTGTATAAAAAGGGATTAATCTATCGTGGAAGAAGAATAATCAATTGGTGTCCAGTATCAAGAACTGCACTCTCTGATGAAGAGGTTATCCATAAAGAAACTAAAGGCAATTTGTGGTATTTCCGCTATCCGATGGAGGATAAGTCGGGTTACGTTACTGTCGCCACAACCCGACCGGAAACTATGCTGGGTGATACGGGGGTGGCTGTAAATCCTGGCGATGAAAGATACTCAAAATTTGTTGGAAAGAATGTGATTTTGCCTATTCGGAATCGCACCATTCCAATAATCGCTGATGATTTTGTTGATCCTGAATTTGGAACCGGTGCTGTAAAAGTAACACCTGCTCACGACCCTAATGATTTTGAAATTGGGCTAAGACATAATCTGGAGCAGATAAATGTTATGAATCCGGATGGCACTATGAATAAAGCAGCGGGTTCTTTGGTTACTGGAAAAGACCGATTCGAAGCCAGGAAAATAGTTGTCGAAGAGATGAAAAGGCTCAGATTAATTGAAAAGATTGATGACTATGTTCATAGTGTTGGATATAGCGAACGTGCTGGCGTTATGATCGAACCGTATCTGTCTGAGCAGTGGTTCGTTAAAATGAAACCATTAGCCGAACCGGCAATAAAAGTCGTGGATGACAAGAAGATAAAATTTCATCCTGAGAGATGGTATAAAACTTATAATCACTGGATGACTAATGTTAGAGATTGGTGTATCTCACGACAGCTCTGGTGGGGACATCGTATTCCTGTTTTTTATTGTGAAAGTTGCCAGTGGCAGGATGCGTTAATTGAAGACCCTGATAAATGCCCTGAGTGCAGCGGGAAAGTTTACCAGGATACTGATGTTCTGGATACCTGGTTCAGTTCCTGGCTCTGGCCATTCTCTACAATGGGCTGGCCTGATGATACCGAGGATTTAAAGGATTTCTATCCGACAAATGATCTTGTTACAGCACCGGATATTATATTTTTCTGGGTGGCAAGGATGATCATAGCGAGCCTTGAATTCATGGGTGATGTTCCTTTTCGTGACGTATATTTTACAGGGATTATTCGTGACATACAGGGAAGGAAAATGAGCAAATCACTTGGGAATTCGCCCGATCCTCTGGTTCTTATTGATAAATATGGCGCAGATGCTCTGCGTTACGGTATCATGTTGATAGCACCGCAGGGACAGGACATTCTGTTTTCTGAAGAGCGGCTTGAAGTTGGTCGAAACTTTATGAATAAAATCTGGAACGCCTCTCGCTTCATTTTGATGAACCTTGATGAAAGCGTTCTTGAAGAAAAATTTAGTCCGAATAAACTTAATCTTGCTATTGCTGATAGGTGGATTCTCAGCCGATTAACGAAAACAATTCACAGAGTAAATCATAATTTAAACAAGTATCGTTTCGATGAAGTTGCAAGAAGTATATATGACTTTGTCTGGAGTGACTTCTGCGATTGGTATATTGAATTAATAAAGGAAAGGCTATATAAAAAATCTGAAGTTGAAAAACATACTGCTTTATCTGTTGCTATCTATGTTTTGAAAGATATTTTAAAACTTCTGCATCCATACGCACCTTTTATTACAGAAGAAATTTACCAGAAGCTGAAAAGCAAAGATGAGGCGGATATCATAGTTTCACAATGGCCGAAAGCCGAATCCAGATTTGAAGATGAGGCTATTGATGAAAAATTCCTCATTATTCAGGATATAATAACATCTCTAAGAACTGCCCGTAGCGAAATGAATATTCCGCCTTCTGCTCAATTGCGTTTAATTGTCAGAGGTTCTGATGACCAGATTCCGGTTTCACTGTTAAAGGACTCAGAAATATCTGCAAGCGTCAAGACCCTTGTTCGAGTTTCTAAAATTACAATATCAAGAGATGCTGAGAAGCCACATCCATCATCAGCGGTGATTATTAGAGGAACAGAATTTTTTATTCCTCTCGAGGGAATTATTGATATCGAAGCGGAAAAAGCAAGACTTGAAAAAGATATTAATAGAATCAAAGGGTTGCAAAAATCCATTCAATCTAAACTCTCAAATCATAGTTTTATTACAAGAGCGCCTAAGGAGATAGTTGCTCGAGAAAGAGAGAAAGAGAAATTTAATAGAGAACAGATAGAAAAATTAAAAGCGAATCTAAAATCATTGTTTAATTGATCTGGTAGGTTTTTAAATATTTATTTTGGTTATTACGGAATACCGATAGCATAAAATAAAGAAAAGATACAGGTGTATCAAAACGAACTTGATTTTTTTCTAATATTTTTTAAATTATCCTTGCTTTTTATTAACACATGGCGTTAATATACATTGTATGATAAAAAGTTTTAAATGCAAGGAAACAAAAAAGTTATTTCAAAGAAAAGAATCACACAAGTTGCCGATTGATATTCAAAGATTAGCTATGCGTAAACTCTGGATAATTGATGCAGCAGAAAGCATCAATGATTTGCGAATCCCACCTTCTAATCATTTGGAAAAATTAAAGGGAGATCGGAAGGGACAGTATAGTATTCGTATAAATGATCGATGGAGAATTTGTTTCAAATGGAGAGGAAATAATTCATATAAAGTAGAAATAATTGATTATCATTAAAAATAGAGACTACTATGAATAATTGCAAAATTTTACCAATTCACCCCGGAGAGATATTACTTGAAGAGTTTCTCAAACCGTTAGGAATTTCACAGTATCGTCTTGCAAAAGATATTGGTGTCCCGCCTCGTAGAATAAATGAAATCATACATTGTAAAAGGGCTATTTCGGCAAACACGGCATTACGATTAGGTCGTTATTTTAATATGACTCCCCAGTTTTGGATAAATATTCAAACCCATTATGACCTTGAAGTAGAAAAGGATAAAATATATGATGTCTTAGAAAACGGAATACAGGTCTTTTCGAGATCAAAAAGTTTTACTCGACCTCCGCTTAAGCAAAGCCTTATACACCAACAGTAGTTAGATCCTATTGGCAGAGATTTTGACTTCATTAGAGTTTTGAAGAGAATACTCAGAGTCGTTGTGCCTGAGATCTCGAATCATAATTTTATTACAAGAGCGCCCGGGGAGATCGTCGCCCGGGAAAGGGAAAAAGAGAAGTATAATAGAGAACAGGTAGAGAAATTAAAAGCGAACCTGAATTCGTTTTTAAGTTGATCTGGTATGTTTTTAAATATTTATTTTGTTTATTATTGAATACCGAAAGCATAAAATAAAGAAAAGATCTGGGTGTATCAAAGCAAGTTTGATTTTTGGCTGATATTTTTCAAAGCCCTAACCACATAGTTGAAGTACGCCGTATTCTTTAAAAAACATTAGAAATTAAAATAAACATACGAGAGATAAAAACCCGAACTTTATCGGACCTGTCTGCTGGCAGACATTCAGGCTGGGAGCCCCGTAGCGAGAGGGAAATATACCTACACCTGTCAGGTTTACAGAATTGATTTCACATGAGGAAAAAGAATCTAATAAACCTGACAGGTGTAGCCTAACGACACTTATATAAATCGTAACTACTCAGCAATATAAATTGAATAAGTTTTATTATTGTTCCGTGGCTCCCCGCCTGCCTATCGGCAATTTGGTCGGGCAGGTGCTCCGGAACGGACATTTCTAAATACAATTAAATATGATTTGAAGTACGGATATTATTTGACTTTGTAAAATCAAGTTATTACATACAATACAAATGATACCGCGAAATCCAGATTTGTAAATTAGTTTTAAGTCTGTCCATTCTGACGTGAAAAATTCTGGATTTGTTCCTGTATAGATAAAGTGTAAATACAATGATTTTAATGTCTCTGGAAAAGATCTATTACTCTGGAATGAATTTAAATGACTTCGTAATTAATTTGAATGTGTCATTCAAAGTTGTGAATCATTTCAACATTGAATAGGAGTGAAGAAAATGTTTAATTTTAAATGGTGAATGTTGCGGTGGTCGGTGGAATAAGTTTGCGGGCTATTGGGAGTTGCCATATCGTGAGGCTGTTTCATTAGGTCTTGACAATAGGATAATGAATGACTAAAATAGAAACAAATGAATAGAAATCCACAAAATGGGTTAAAAAGTTTGTCTATGCCGGAAGGGTCTCCATAGAGGAACTTTTAATTTTATTGATTGGGACCAAATGAATTATTTAAAAAATAGCACTAATCTAAAGAAACCCAGATTACTTGATCAGGTTCGATTTGTAGTAAGGGCTAAACATTATAGTATACGAACAGAGCAAGCTTATGCATATTGGATAAAAAAGTTTATTATTTTCCATAATAAGAGACATCCTAAAGAAATGGGAGTGACTGAAATCAATCAGTTTTTATCGCATCTGGCGGTTCACCCCGTTAGATAATTTAAATTATTCGAGATATATTATGTCAAAATATTATTATGATTACCTATTGCAGTTTGAAAAATTGTATGTGGAGCTATCTTACGGGGTTAATAAAAATGTAGCAGCCTCTACACAGAACCAGGCATTATGTGCGATTGTTTTTCTGTATACTGAAGTTCTCAAACAAGAACTCGGAGATATTGGAGAGGTGGTTTGGGCGAAGAAACCGAAAAAATTACCCGTTGTTTTTTCACGACAGGAGGTAAAAGCTTTACTTGGACAGTTATCGGATGTAAAGTGGATTATAGGGTATTTATTATATGGAGCAGGGTTAAGGTTAATGGAATGTTTGCGATTAAGGGTACAGGACATTGATTTTAGTTATAATCAAATTAATGTACGTGATGGTAAAGGCAAGAAGGATAGAAGAACGATGTTACCTGAAATTGTGAAAGAGCCTCTGCGGAAGCATTTAGAAAAAGTCAAAATACAACATGAGAAAGATTTAAAGAGAGGCTTTGGGACAGTTTATTTGCCGTACGCATTAGCCCAAAAATACCCAAATGCAAAAAAGAGCTGGCACTGGCAATATGCGTTCCCTTCAAAAAATTTATCCATTGATCCGAGATCTGGAGAAGAGCAGCGTCATCATCTTAGTGAAATTGTACTTCAGCGTGCTGTTAAGGTAGCGATATTAAAAGCAGGAATTAATAAGCATGCAGGATGTCATACATTACGGCACAGTTTTGCCACGCATTTGCTTGAAGATGGGTATGATATCCGTACTGTTCAAGAACTCTTGGGTCATAGCGACGTAAAAACGACAATGATCTATACGCACGTATTAAACAAAGGCGGACTGGCAGTGAAAAGTCCGGCGGATGGTCTATAATCATCTATGAAAATAAATCGTAAACTAAAACCGGGTCAAAAAGGAACAAAAAAATTATTGGAAAAATACGGCGATAATTTGTTAAGTGTTCGATATATCTATGATTCTGAAAAACAGGTAATGATGAAAACGATTGAATTATTAGTTGAGAAAAAACGGTGGATTCCAAATAAAAATAAAATACGATACAATAAAGTAGTTCATCTGAGAATTGATTATGGTGAAGTTAGTATTGGTCGTATTGTTAAATCAGCTGGAAGAATATGGAACAAAGAGAAAGGGTATTGGGAATTGCCATATCGAGAAGTAGTATCATTAGGTCTTGACAATAGAATTTTAAATAGTTAAATTAAATTCAATGAAAGGGAAGAAATATAAGTTTAAAAGTTTATGTATAAAGAAACTTCCTAAATTAATTTCTTTATTAAGAAACTTATTTGTCTATAGAGAAACCTTGAAATGAAGGAAATATGTTGTATAAACTTATGTTATGCGTTTTAAATATTATTTTTAGAAATGATTATTAAACCAATAATTAAAAATCATTCTCATTTTGAGAATAATGTTAAAGAATTAATTCAATATGGATTAGAAATTATTTCCAATAACGTGCAATATATAGACAAAATAAAAAGTAAAAAAGAGAAAGTCATTCTTTTAGAAGCTTTATTATTAAGGACTTGTGCTCATTGGGAATCTTTTATAGCAAAAGAGATTATCCTTTTAATTAATATGGATTCAACAAATTTTAAAATTCATATGGAATTGCCAGAAAATACCAAGTTAAATCTTAAACTAATTAGAGCGATATTATATTCAGATAAATATAAAAATCTTCATTATGTAGGCCATTTTAAAACATATTTTTCGAAATTGCTTGTTAATGAATACAACCCATTTCCGAAAATCTCAAATGAGCAATCTAAAAAGATTAATTTTACTTATACAATAAGGCACTACCTTTCACATTATTCAGAATTCTCAAAGAAAAAGTTACATAAAGCTTATATTGAATTTTACAATTATAAAATATTTCAAGAACCTGGCGTTTTTCTATTAAAAGAAAAAGGTAAATATTTTGAAAACTTTTTGCATAATTTTATTCTTGCCTCAGTCAATATGAAAAAACATTTGGAGGATCACAATGGATAAAACAATCAAAATTATTCAAAATAAATTGAATGATAATAATATTGCTTTCTCAGAACCTTTCTACATATCTAATGATAAAAAAACCGTTATGGGTGAAGTTCCATTTAGTGAAATACTTTTTTTAGATTATCGCGATACGGAAGCCGGAAGTAATCCACGAGAATATGCAGGATTAAAAAAGACAAATGAAAACATTATAAAAAGCTTGTTAAAAGATTATGGCAATATGTTTAGATTTCTACACTCCGGTGTTATTGTTTCTTTAGTCAATGCAGTTGTTTCGGATAGCAATTCAATTAAATATGATGATTGCTGTTTAACTAATGGTAATCAGACAAGATTTATT
>Ga0307431_1000711_pt1 | contig 21335 bp, 19 predicted proteins | sample SalMarWE160170MG_FD_202155 | JGI IMG/M metagenome (GOLD analysis project Ga0307431, IMG submission 202155) | Salt marsh sediment microbial communities from the Plum Island Ecosystem LTER, Massachusetts, United States - WE1603-170 | ecosystem: Environmental > Aquatic > Marine > Intertidal zone >...
ACCTTTGCTAGCTTGTGTTTTTCTACTAATGTTTGCATTTTACACCCCCAGTTTTTTAGTCTGGACGTGATAGCATCAGCTTCGGCTATATTTAGTTTTTAAGGTTCAAATCTCGAATTTGGCTAATACAGGCATAGTTATTTTACAGGAATGGACGGAGTTTGTCAAGCCATTCTTATCAGAATGTTTAGCATATATGCTATAACGCTTCCGCTAAAGCTAAATCCCTATGTCGAGAAAATTTTCAGCCATATTCGATTTGAAGGTGCTACTATACAATCCAAGTCTTTGTGCAACAACACAAGCTTGTGTTACCTGTTAACAAGGTATGTGTGACTATTGACATTGCAGAAACGAATAGCTTATGCTTCGTAATAAAAAGGAGGTAGACAAATGCAAGCATATTGTATGAAGTGCCGTGCCAAAAGGGAAATGAAGGACACTAGAAGAATCACCATGAAAAATGGCCGGCCGGCAACTCAGGGCGTGTGCCCTGTGTGCAGAACCAAGATGTTCAGAATTGGCAAGAGTTAGGTCTAGTCCAACATAGCCTAACAGACTCAGGAGGGCTGGATATTCCCGGTGTCGAAATATCCAGCCCTCATATTTTACGATTCACACTTAACAGGCAATTGTGTGGTGAGCACTTCTATTCGCCACCCCATGGATCGATAGTCCGCTGTTTTGAAGCTGAATGTTGTTGCTACTTGCCTAACGTTAAGCAGTATTCCTGTCATAGGAAACCCGGCTAACGCATTTGCTCAAGCCGGATTGTCATTCAGCCTCAGTCTGTTCGCCAGATTTCTCTTGTACTGACTCATCCGTTGTCTCAGCAGAAATGAGCGTGTCCAGTTGCGATGCATCTTCTTCTAGGGTCTTAAAAATGCTCTCATCGGCGTATCGCTCACGGTTTTCTATAATGCGCCTTCGTATCCAATCACGTTCTCTTTCGTACTGTTCTCTAATTGGATCTATTATCGGTTGACCAAGGCTCCCGCCATCATTACTGAGCTGAAAATGAGAGCGTTCCTGGTCTTCTTCGGATTTGAGATAGTCCAAAAAGAATTCCACCCTCTTAAATCTTGCTTCGACTCGTTCTACTTTATCTTCTTCATGGTCGTACAGGTTATCCACAACATAGACTGATTGCTTCAATTCTGCGGCGATCTGGCTGCTACTGAAAGGCGTATCTTGGAGAACCAAGTCCAAATAGCAGAATGAGCGGACTAGATATCCAGAATAATACCAACCGGCTGAAGTTACTCTGACATGGCTGGCACCTGCGATTGATTCTGTGGACCTGGTATTGACTTCCACCAGTTGTGCCTGCAAGAGCCGATTAAGAGTTATGATGAAATCCTCAGCGTTGTCAAATATATCTTCAAATGAACTCAGCAACCTAGTTATCTCAATATAACCCTGGCCTTCTCTTGATGCTTGTGCTCGATATGATAGGAGCACAAGCAGGATTCGTAGTGCTGTAAAATGACTTGAATTCTTGTATGCACCGCAGTCAAAGACATTGAGAATAGGGCTCTGTTCCTCCTTATAATACTTTCTTGCTGCAAGCATTACCGATTTAACAAATTCGTGGAACCCAACATAATACTGGCCGTCGCGCCTGTAGATATTAAGCATTTTGTCCACGTCGGTTGCGCCCGAAGTCAGAAAGGCTATGAACATTTCGAGTGCAGAACGCATATTTCCGAAGCAAATGGCCTCTACAAAACGTACGATATTACGATTAAGGCTGAACAGACTCTCACTAACAATTGTGAGTAGGTCATAAATGTCTCTTGCATCTTGGAGTTCATACTGAATAGAACTAAAAGAGGGATTCTCTATCCTATTTTTAAGGAAGCGTTGTGCATATGCAATCCGATTCTGAATGATGTCCAAGAAACGAGGAGAAGCAATATGGAATTTGCGGCTGGTGTAAGCTGTAAAGCTTTTTTGCACACTGGCAGTATAATATGACTCTTCTCTCATAGCCACTATTGTAAGTGACCCAATCGAACGTGTTACACGCTGAGACAATAAGAATGCCTTGGCCTGGCTTTCTGGCGAAAGTTGGTCTACGTTGTCAATAAAAAGAACAATTTTTTGGTTCTTCCGTGGTTCACAAGTAGTAAGCAGCCGTGGTACGTAGTTTATGGTGTCAGACTGCCACTTCCCCAAGTATTCAGACAACCTTTCCTCATATTGTATAGTGCCTTGCTTATACGGCCTCAGTGCGCTCTCTTCTAGAGCTTCGATATCTTTTTCATAAGCGCGCCTGAGGCTCCTTCGTCTTTCAAGTCTATAATCAGCATAGCGAGCTCGCAACTGTTCAAGGATTGTTTGGCAAACAAAAAGCTCAACATCCTCTGGGTCGACGGGTGCTTTCAGAAAATCTATGTGGAACCACAGCGAATGTTTGGTTAAAACATCCCGACCGACAGTAAGTTGATAACGTTTCAGAAACGTTGTCTTACCTGAACCAATACCTCCCAAAAGAAGGCATAGTTCACCAGCAGTCAAGTCAGTGCACTCTGTGACCATTTCACCGAATGCTCCGGCGCCCTCTGTGCTTTGAAAAAGCGGCTCAGCCCCTTCTCTTCTCAAGAACATCGGTATCGTATCAGTGATCGTGGCCTCAATATCCCGCGCGACTATTTTTAGACTCCCGTAATGGACGTAGCATGATTGAAGTATCTCAAGTTGATTATCACCAGTGATGTCCTCAAATATACGTTTTACAAGAGGCTGCAGCTGTATATTCAACCTGTTCCTTTGCAGTGGCAAATCTGCATTGAAGAGAATGTTAATGACACGATGGCTTTCACGAGATACGCGCAAGCTTGAGCCAAATTCGTTATCCAACGAGCTGGCTGAGACTGCCTCATAAGAAAGTATATTCCAGAACAGCGTAAAATTCTTACTTATATATTCTAAACTGGGGAAGACCAAGGCTGTTCCCTCACGCCATCCCACATCTTCTCTAATAGCACGGAAGATGATCCAAGCATATCCGTTAGTAGCAACGGCATAGCGAATAGCTGCATCATCGCAGTATTTCCTAACTTGGGATATAGCTTCGTTTATCTCTGGAATCGTGAGAATGGAGCCGCTAAGTTTTAGCGACCTGTGTACCCTGTCTTGGATGGGAAACACAAATGGGGTTCCGGCTTTCTTGGCTTCTATAGTTATCAGAGACTTCTTGTGAACCTCTAACTCATAATCTAGGTAACCTTCGTGGACATGGCGCTCGCGTTGTATTGCCTTTTCTGGCCAACCTAGAACTTCAGTAAGTATCTTATCTATTATCTTAGCCCGAGTATCAGCTTCCGATACATTTCCTTTCAACTCGCAGAATTGATTGAAGTCTTTCTTAACCTGATTCAAGGTAGTCAAAGCTTCGTCAGGTTGAACCATGATTAACCTCCTTGTCTAGAAGTCGATGTCACTAACAAGAACGCTATTACCATTGTATACCAATCACGCACATAATCCCTAGAATGTCATTATATCACTAGCGAATAAATTATCGATAGGTTGCAGTGCCCAAAAGATGCTATGGAGTTAAGGAGTCACAATCCGATGAAATGTTGAGGGTAGAAGCGATCTTGATGAGCAACCATAACTTTGAAGGTTAGTCTTCGAGGGAAATTCTTGGATTGACGGGCACTTGCTATGTTGGGTATATTGGCAGCGGTGCTGAAAATGGAGAAATACCTGAAGTCCACGTTTTTCATCGATTGTGACACCAATCCAATAAAGGAAAAAACTCAACAACTTACCGAAGGACGAAGACAAGATGTGGCGAAAGCCAAATCTTTATTTTATTTTGTAAGGGACGAAATTCGCTATAACCCTTATTTGCCCAAGTATCTTCGAGAAGACTTTCGGGCCAGCAATGTCCTGAGCACGGGCGAGGGTTACTGCGTTCAGAAGGCAGTGCTCCTGGTCGCCCTGGCTCGGGCGGCTGGCATTCCCTCCAGGCTTGGCTTTGCCATGATCAGGAATAACCTCATGCCCGACAAGCTATACCAGGTTATGAAAACCAACATATTCCCCTGGCATGGCTACGCTGAACTGTACCTCAAGGGGAAATGGGTTAAGGCAACACCAGCTTTTGACCTGGAGATGTGCCAAGAGTATAACATTGTTCCGGTGGAATTTGATGGTCAAAGTGATGCTAAGTTCCACCTTTATAACCGGGAGGGCAAGCTGCACATTGAATACCTCATAGATCGCGGGCCATTTGACGATGTGCCCCTCAACCATATCAAAAAGGCATTAAGTGAGCGAGGCATGTTGGGAAAGGCCCCGGATGCTAATCCAGTCCCACCCCACTAAACACGTAAGCCGCCAGTGGCTAAGTAAGGAAAAGGATTTTGCCCGGGCAGCTAGAAACGCGGCTGAAAAAATCCGCAACCAGATCAATGACCATAGAAATAAAGCCGGGTGACATAGTCCGGTTGCGCAAAGCGCACCCCTGCGGCAGCTACGAATGGGAAGTGGTGAAGGTAGGCGCCGACATCGGCCTTAAATGCCTCAAATGCCAAAGAAGGGTGCTTTTGGAGAGAGGGGTGTTTGAGAGAAGGGTGAAAGAGTTTGTCTCCAAAAGTGACTGACTAACCAGCCTCGCGACAATAAAAAGCACCCTACGATGGTTTGTGTAGTGAGGTAACAAAACAAGAGGCGCACCAAGATCACCCGGGAGCTGCATCATGATTTCCTAGATCGGTACTTTTTTTGTTCTCATGCTTTGCCTCCTCGTAGGTCTTCCAGGCCTTCTCTTCGGCTTTCCAGCGAGCCTGCAAGGCCTGTTCTCTGGCTTCCACGTAAGCCCTCTCGGCCGGATCTACGGCCTCGTGGTAGATCTTCTTGGCATGGGCTCTGGCTTCCTTGTGGGTCTTCTTGGCCTGGTCTACGGCTTCTTGGTAGGCCTTCCTGGCCTTGGCGATAGCCTCGTCGAAAGCCTTCTTGGCCTCATCTTTTTCTGCGCTCATGGTACCTCCTTCTCTTCGGTGATTGGTAGCGATTTGACGAGGGTATGACCGGCGTTGTCTTGAGCGCTGCCACATTCTCCTCGGTAGCCTTCCCAACGTCTAGGGTGATATTGTCCACCTTCGCGATTATTTTAGCATTCAGTATAACCTCGCGGGGACCCAGGTCAACAGTGGCATCTCTAATAATGCTCATCGTTTGACCTTGCCCAAAATGGTTAGATTGGGACATAATAAGACAGGAAAAACAATATGCACAACCTGAGGCGAAGCCTGTGGAAGGGGTAAGCAACGAGTATATCAATAATGCGATCGATGAGCTGGCGACTCAACTGGGGGTCAAGGAGCCTATCGCTAAACACACAATACTTGAACCTCTCCGCGCCGGGAATATAAAGGGATGCACGGAACGTATCGCACAATACTTGGGGTTGCCGATCGAAGTCAACCTCTCCGAGGCACCGTTCGAGAGCACCGATTTGACAAGGACTGACTATGCTGACCGGGGGGTAGCAGGCATCACCGCCCAAGTGTCTATTCCAAGTTATCTCCCCAGCTACGGTACACCAGGCATGAGGAAGTTCCCCATATTTGTAAGGGTTAGCGGTAGCTGCCTGAAACACCCTGTAACATTCGCAGCTATTATGGCACACGAACTCTCCCATATTGTTCTGCATTCGTTACAGCATAGAGAAAGGGACAATGAGTTCTATGCGGACCTTACAGCGATGATTCTCGGGTTTTCGCATGTCATGAAAGATGGGCGCAAGGTTAGGGAAACCCAGACTGTGGAGCAATTGAATCTCATAGTGTACTCACGGACTGTGACCCAGACAACCACCACGACTTACGGGTACTTATCGGATAGCCAGTTTGAGCTAGCGTTTGACAAGATTGGCAAGATTATCAGGTACTACCAGACTTCATGCCGTGAGCCAAAGCAGGAACTCGTGAGAAGACTGCCTAACTACGACAAGAAAATCCTCGTGTACAAACAACAGCTATCAAAGTTCAATAGGTTCATGGGCGATATCGACAAGAAACGGGTCACACGAGTGGCACAGGAGGATGCCGCGAAATTGGTTGCTTTTCACCAACCTGGCTATGTTGACAGATTCACGGATGTCCTAACGCGCAACGAAGAAAAACGAAAACAAATCTATGATAGGCTTCCTGTGGGTTGGTCGAAGGGTACCGCCTTTCATTACACCAGACAGACGGCAGAGTCCTTACAAGCGTTGTGTAATGACGTAGATTCCCTGATCTCAAATCTAGAACTGGATTGTATGTCGCTCAACAATGACATCCGTGTCTTGAAGAAATACGTAGGTTTGTTGGCTAGGTTCTAGGGCGTAGAGCAGGCTTCTCGTTGGCTCGTCCTCTTTGTTGGCCGGTGAGCCATTCTCAGATCAACTATCATGCGAACTCAAATGGGATTGTGGGGACACAATAACATAGAACTTTTGCCGTTCAGCGTGCGTCTTTAATTTAACATAGTCACTATACAACATTCCCAGTTTGTGTAATGAGATAACAAAACGCTAGATTGTGACTCAGTTATGAGAACAAGCTACAGTCAAATGACAGGCGAGATGTGAACAGTAATGCAGGCTTCGCGCAGAATCTCACATCTCACGGATAGAGGGGAAACCGAAGGTGTCCTCTGTATCCGCTCCTATACGGGCTGGTATCAGAGGCTCGATTCCTCTTCACTTCTTGGAGAAGATAACCTCACATTCCTTGTCTCCGGCGGCTACCGATTTAAGTATCTTCATGTCTACTTCTTGTCCCAGGAAGGTGCCCACCATCTTCTTGTCACTGTTCATCATAGCTTCACACAGCTCTTTGCTAGTTCCCTCTATGCCAAGCAGGCACCGTGGAGTCTTGAAGTGAATCACGTTGTCTGACAATTCCACTATCTCCATGTCCATTCCCATCATTGATCCCATCATCTTAAGCGATTCGCCGATAGCCTTCATGCCTCTAGCTGGCGTCATTTGCTGCATGATCTTGCCATACCCCACACCACCTTGGCTTGCGACTTCAGTTATTATCGGTAGGGCTTCCTTTCCATACTTCTTGTAAAACGCCTTACTTAAAGTCCCCATCCCCATGAACATCTGCCTCATCATAGGTGCAAATCCTTTGGCTGCCTGTTCCATGATTCATTACCTCCTTCTTAATTCGGATCTAACGGACAACTGAAGTAGCACCAGTCAACCTCTCCGCTGCCCGCCGACGAAGAAGCCGGCTTCGATTCAACATGGGCATCACCTCCTTACTGCTATTGTGATTGAATAAGCGAAAACAGCACCAGCCACCGCATCCTAATTTAGCCGTTTTAGTGCCCTTGTTTGATCCCCTCAGCCCCTGACACGATTTCTCTCTCAGGTCCAGCTCACCTATTAGAATTCCTCTCTATTATAACTCGCTTATGAAGTATCGTCAATACTCAAAATCGGGAGTAAATGATGCCGTATATTCTGGCGAGATAATACCTGATTTGCAGCAGGCCTAATTGGTATGGTGTCCCTCGAATCCTTGGCAGCATATACTATTGAACAAAACCGAGGATTGTTAAATGGATCGACAAGATGCTCCATAACCATCTCGTCTTTACTGTGCATGTCTACGAGGTGCTGCTATAGCTCATCAAGGCTACTAAACTCTTTCCAGCCACGTGTCAACCCTTTGAACTAGCTCTTTTGCATATCTTATCTGGACTGCTGCGACATTCTGGTAATCAGCTTTATTCGGATCAAACCATCCCAATTTATTGTCGTAGTCAACGTAAAGGCTCACTTGCTTGAGAGAAGAGAGCTTACGCGCCACATCCATTACTTTGCTTGTCACCTGATCGCCAGAAGGGGCACCAGGAAATTCTTTCATTAACATGTCCAGAGCCAGCTGCAATTTGAAATCATGATCCCAAAATGACCTCCTGATTTGATCATCAAACCTCCCAGGATACGTTTTTTGGGCAATTAGAACAATTTTCTTCGCATACTCCTCCATTGCCAGAATAGCCAGCGCCTGAGCATGTCCATAGGAGCCGCTTTCATACAGGATGCTCGCATCTTGCAATAGCTGGTCAACGTTACGCCTGCAAAGTTGAATTCCTTCCTGAAGATTCTCAACTGGTATCATGTGCTACCTCCCCTCGTAGTTTTTATTTTTGTAAGATGTTAACTAAGAGTATGTCCAGTATAGGCAATATGGTTCGCAGAGACAATTCGTGCGGTGTGCACTTGGTGAAGTCCAAGAGTGCAGAGAGAGCGGCTAAACAAAGGTCAGAATTGGTTATTCACTTTCTGATGGGAGGTCTTGAAAATCGCTTCATTCGATAGTATTATCTACGCGATGCTTCGAGACTCATGGAGATGCAAAGATAGAGAGTCGTGGATATGCACGAGCAAGACAGCACCAATCTGACACGAGACAGAGCCATCCGTCTCTTTGGCTTTCTCAAAGAACTAGCTCAACTCAAGGGTACCACTGTGAGAGACCTGGCAGCATACGATCAAGTGGTCTGGTTTCATACCGTTCCCGAATCCAGAAGTTGCTTTTCGATACTCTTCCCGGAATCCGATCGGCTCCAAGACAGTGCTTGGCTAGAAATAAAGAAGTCTCCGGAACCTAAGAGACCGCAAGCTCCGCCTTTGTGCCTGCAATGGATAGAAGATGACACCGACTCTGACATACTAGCCGAGCCTCGTTTGAAGGACGAGACCGCGGCACCAGATTCTGAATTTAGCTTGCAAGCAGGTGAGTCGGGTTATTCCGCTCCTACCATAAAATTGGTTGACTATCCTGAAATAGTGGAAGAATGGGAGCATTACATTCAAGATAGCTGGGCGCCATGGTCAGAAGCTTACAGCCTTTGGAAGGCGGCTGATGAAATATACTTCAAGTTGTTCTCGATTCATCAGCAAATGAAGAAACTTGGGGAGCGATATGAGCTCTTACTTGGTTTGGGACTCTTGACATGGGAGACCCCAAGCAATCAAATCATTAAGCGACACGTGGTTGCGGGAGATGCCTCGCTTATTTTCGATGCGAATCGGGCTAAATTTGAAGTACAAGCCGCACCAGAGGGGTTAAACCTTCACTTTGAGACTGAGATGATTGAGCAAGCATACTTACCTCCCTTGGATGAAGAAAATGCCTTAGAATCAATGCTAAACATGGTTGAGGAATCTCCTTGGAGCAAAGACGAAATTGATAAGGTTCTCAGGAGTTTCGTACACTCGATAAGTCCTGATGGCATTTATTCGGATTCTCTTGTTCCCCCGGATAAACCTCCCAAGAAACCCACGCTGACATTCGCACCAGCGATAATTTTACGTACACGAACACAAAGAAGTCAGATTCAATGTCTTAACAACATCATTGATCAAGTGAGAGAAGGAGGAGATATTCCATCAGGCATAGAAATCCTTTGCGAAGACCCAGAGCATCGTGAAGCAGCGGATGAAAGCCATGATACGCCCAGTACGGAGCTTATAGACGAAACCCTATATCTACCACTGCCGACAAACGATGAACAGAGGCAGATCATTGAGCGAATTAGGATTCAAGATGGGATTCTGGTACAGGGGCCACCGGGGACTGGCAAGAGCCACACTATTGCAAACACGATTTGCCACTTGCTTGCTCAAGGCAAACGTGTATTGGTCACCAGTCAGACCCCTAGAGCTCTGAGAGTGCTAAAAGAAAAGTTGCCTGAGGAGATATCGCCTCTGTGTGTTACTCTCTTAGGTAATGACCAAGCCGCTCGACAAGACCTTGAGAAATCCGTGGCTGGAATTAGTCAGCAATTCTCAGATTGGAATGCAACTAAAAATCAGAGGGCGATAACAACAATGGAGACCCGTCTATATGAACTGAGGAAGGAGAAAGCTGACACCGAAAGGCTCTTGAGAGAACAGCGTGAAATCAATACTTATCGTCATGAAGTAGCTGAAGGAAACTATGAAGGCACAGCTCAAGAGATCGCCATAAGGGTTGCGGATGAAGAAAGCAGATTTGCTTGGATAGCAGGCGGTATTCGTAATGAAGGAGGCTGTCCACTCTCTAATGATGAATTCCGTGAATTGCTCCATCTTTACAGGGATTTGCCAGACAGCTATTGCTCCGAGCTGACGACGAAGCTTGTTAGTCGTGAATCAATTCCAGATCCGGTTGCTTTCATAAGAATCGTGGATGACGAGAAGCAAGCTAAGCAAGATCTGGCGAAACAGGAAGCCCGGCGCGATTCGCCGCGTTGCTGTGTACTCCGCGAAGTGCCCGAAGATGATGTTAAATCATTACAAGAGGCAATATCTGATCTAGTTAAAGCGACTAGCAACGTGAAGAAGAGATTTGCATGGACTGAGCAGGCGATTTCTGATGTTCTGGCTGGTAACGATGAACAATGGAAGGGTATGTATGACTTCATAAATGGGCATCTGATTGGGTTGAAAGAAAAGGCTGCTGTTGTTCAAACTCTTGACGTTGAGTTGACAGAACGTGTACACAGGAAGAAGCTTTTAGCTGATACCCTTGATCTCGTCACTCATCTAGAGAAGGGGGGTAAGATGGGATGGAAGATCTTTGCCCCCCGAATAGTCAGACAGAATCGCTATATCCAGAAGCAAGTCCGTGTAAATGGATACACTTGCGCCTCTCTTAATCGGCTGAAACTCTTGGCTACATACCTGGAAACCTTGGATGGAATTGATATGGTGTGGTCTGTACTGCAGGGCATAGATCAACGAGAAGAAGGCTCCGTGCTATTCCAGGTTGGCCGTCTCCAAGAGCGACTAGATACACTTGAGGATGTACTCGGTCTTCAAGAGTATCTGGAATTAGCTAGACAGTGTGTGGAAGCTGCCCCTGCTCTACCAGAGCCGCAATGGCATCGCGTAGAGGAACTGGAAGAAACAATTGCTGATATTCAGACTATTGAATATGAGCACGCTTTCAAGAAAATCACGGCTGTCCTTGAGCAAGCTATTCGGGATGTTCGTATGGCGCAATCCAGTACTCACTCGCACAGTCTGAATCAGGAAATCTTGTACGCATTAGAAAGCCGAGACGCTCAGGCGCTGGCTCGTTGCTTGGATACCATGGAATCCTTGGAGAAGGGACGTGCTGCACTATCCAGACGTAACGCTCTTCAGAAACGTCTCACCGAGGCAGCTCCAGAATTGGCAAGACAACTGCAAGATAGTCCTGCAGATACTATTTGGGATGAGCGAGCTGCCAGTTTCGAGCAGGCCTGTAACTGGAGTCGTGCTGACAGATGGGTGAAGGGTTTTGGCAAAGAACACGATGAAGCTACCCTTGAGGTAAATCTGCAACGGTTGTCAACGGACGTCAGCGGAACTGTCTCCAAGCTCGCTGCTGCCAAAGCGTGGCAGCATTGCCTGCACAATCTAACAGCCTCTCGACGGAATAACTTGAACGCCTGGGCAGTAGCAATGAAGAAAATTGGAAAAGGCACTGGTAAACGTGCTCCAATATATCGCAAACAGGCACAGGAATACATGGATAATTGCAAAGATGCCATCCCAGCCTGGATTATGCCCTTATACCGTGTCTTCGAGACTGTGAAACCTCAACCAGAATCGTTTGATGTTGTAATAATCGATGAAGCGAGTCAGACAGGCCCCGACGGTCTTATGCTTGGATATCTGGGGAAGCAACTTATCGTTGTCGGTGATGCTGCTCAGATCGCTCCAGAGGCAGTAGGTATAGACCAGAGCGCAGTGGATATACTGGTCAAAAGGTATTTGGAAGGTATACCGTTCAGAGGATTGTACAACCCACAAATCAGCCTTTTTGACTTCGCAGAAATCCTATTCAGCGGCAAGGTGGTTTTGCGTGAGCACTTCAGGTGCATGCCGGAGATAATCCAGTTCTCGAATGAAATGTTTTATAAAGCGACTCCCTTGAAGCCACTGCGACAATATCCACCCAAGCGGCTTGAGCCAATACTGCTCCAATATATCGAGAAGGGCTATCGAGAAGGTTCGACTGCCCATGCTGTGAACAAACCGGAAGCTGAGGCGCTAGTCGAGTCTGTTGTTAAAATGTGCTCTTCAAAGGAATACGATGGCAGGACCATCGGGGTTATTTCCCTTCAGGGCGAGGCTCAAGCCAAATATATAGAAAACAAGCTCCTGAATCGCTTGAACCCGGAAGACCTAGAAAGTCGGCGAATAGTCTGTGGTGATGCCTATTCCTTTCAAGGAGACGAACGAGACATAATACTACTGAGCATGGTGGCTGCCCCTAATGAACGCATAGGAGTACTAGCTAAAGAAGCTGATAAGAGGCGATTTAATGTGGCTGCGAGTCGCGCTAAAGACCAGGTTGTCCTGTTCCATACTAGCAGGCTGAGTGACCTGCATCCGGAGTGTATGAGGCACAAGTTGTTGGAATACTACTTGCACCCAACTCGGCAGGTTTACGAGGTTGACCTCAGTAAATGTCAATCGCAATTCGAGAAAGACGTCTGCCAGGCAATTATCAGTAAGGGGTACAGGGTGATTCCTCAATACAGGGTGGCAGAGTATAGTATTGATTTGGTGGTTGAAGGTTCGAGAAATCAACTAGCTGTGGAATGCGATGGCGATAAGTGGCATGGCATTGAGCAGTATGAGGCCGACGTGGCTCGCCAACGCATACTTGAGAGGTGTGGTTGGAGGTTTTGGCGTATCCGTGGACATGAGTACTATCGCAACCCCGTCGAATCTTTGGAACCTCTTTGGAAAATCTTGGTTGAGATGGGCATGACTCTAGGGTGTGCCTCCGAAACAGAGAGTACTATGGATGTGCAAGAAGAAGACATTTCTACTACCACAGAAACCGATATAGACATCAGAGGTACAGGACAACGGAAGGACAGAGTTGGTTTAGTCTCCAAGGAGCGAAAGAAAGACGAAAAGAATGACGAGGACAAAGGTGACTCTGACTATGAAACCAAGAGGAAAAAGAAAGGGCGAGAGAGCGATGTTACCAGGGTTGTGGAGTCTGAGATATATAATTACTCTGCGGAATATTTCTACAGCTTAGCTCACTGGGCAAAAGATAACGAAAAACTTACCCCTTGGGAGCGCCACCTCATGTTTACGATAGGCACATACCGGAAGCGTGATTGGCAAATAACCCCCAAGATGGAGCGTCAGGCTCTGCGAATTATGCGAGAGGCAAAGGGGGCGGGCTTTCGCGGAGAAAAACATAATGACTGAACATTCCGCGCATGCTGACATCGAAAAAGACTATAGAAGATAGTGGGCTTGACTATCAAATATTGCTAAAGCCTAGTTCGCGTAGGACCGAATAGCAGTTCTCTGGCTTACAGACCCTGAGTTTATCCCAGATTCCTTCGTTCTTAAGGTACTTTGTTGCCTCTTCGATGAAGAACGAATCATCTGTTACTACCACGTCACAATCATTCTGCCAAGCACTGACTAGGTGTATAACATCTGAAGCTAGTAGATTGGAATTTGATGCCACAACAATTGCCAAGCTCCACGCTTGGTCACTGAGACCAACGGGTTGAATAAACGAGTGGTCACGCCTGAACCTGTCAACGTATTTGAAGGCCTGCTCAAACTCTTTGTTTCCCAAGTTGCGGGTTCTTCTACTGCTATATACCTCATCCAGAGTCAGCTTACGTATGAAATATTGCGAGTGTACGAATATACTCTCCTGCTCAATATCGACGAGTTCTAGTAATCCAAAAACAGATATCTTGCAAGTCCAACCTTCCTTCTTGATGCGATGAATAAACTCAATGGAAGCATCACTACGCCGTTCTGTAATATCACGGGCTATACACGTATCAATATAAATAGATGGCTTAGTTTTTGGCATAGTTGAAGCATTGCTCATGGCTATTTCTTCTTTGTTCTATAAAAGGTCACCCTTACGGGCTTTGACACTTTCTTGGTTGCCTTAAATGAGACTTTTTCACCTGCTTTGGTGGTGAAGGAAACCTTCACGGGCTTTGACACCTTCTTGGTTGCCTTAAAACTGACTTTCTCTTTCCTTGATTGTTTTGCCATACCGAGTGCCTATCCCAATTTTGCTTTATGAATCCTGTCCACACATTAGTCCAGCCAGAATCAAATGTCAAATCTGATTGGATAGGGGGCTCTTTTCCTTTGCGGAGGTCAATATCGCCACCACTTATCCTTTCGGTAGCCACCTCAATCATTGCACTGTTATGGTCATAAGCCGCTGATCCCACTGCACAAAAAGCCAGTTTGTTCAGTGGTCAAGAGTGGGCATGCAGAATGTAGTTACGACTTCAACCTCCGATAAGTTTTATCTGCCTTCTCTTGGCCTCTTCCTTAGCTGGACCAGTAAAACCGCTCTTGCTCACAACCTCTTTTGCTCCTTTCCCCGCCAATTTCTTTATCACCCCACTGTCTACTGGTCGCTTCCAGCGCTTTACTTCCCCCTTGACTTTGCCCCTGGTATAATCTGGCTCACCCGGTCCTCCGATGTGCTTCCCTCGGTGCTTGCTCGCTTGTGTCTTTTCGTAGCTTTGGGCTTTCTTTTGAGATTCTCTCACGAACATAACCTCCTTCTAACTGACCATACTTCCAGTCTCATGCTGTTTTACCCCTTATGAGCTAAATGGAAACTATCCTAGTGGGTGTCAAAGTAATTATACTCCCGAGTCTCTAAGGCAATTGAAGCGTAGACTTCAAATAAGGATTGCATAATTGGGTTATCAATATCAATGACTCGTACATTCATTTTTGACACCCTTTGTTTCGCTCTTCGAAACAAAGCATCGAAACGTGGGTCATTTTCAAGTTCACTGCGAGTCATATTGGTACTAATTCCCTTTCCCGCAGCTTCTCTCTTTGCTATATTGAACGCAAACGGAGCACTGTTATGAGTCGAGCTAGGTCTACCATGCTGTTGGAGTCTCCGCTTCATATTATCGGTCCGACCAACATAAATTGGTTTCCCTCCCTCATAGAAAACGTAGACTCCTTTTAAGGGTAAACTACCAAGGTTGTTCCAAGGTCTTAATGGTGATTTGGACAGGCGCTCAAGTGATTCTGGTAGCTGTCGGACTAGGCTACTAAATTCTTCGTTCATGTAATTACCCATTGCTGTGTTACCTCGTCGCCACTCAGTAATAGTCTTTCGCGTCAGGTCTGTGAAACCGCTTTAATTCTACCAATTCCGCCAATATGCTAGGCCTTTGGGGCTTTGCTAAACGGCCACTCCTATTCACTCTTGAAGGTCCATTGCGGTTTCCCGTCCGCATAAAACATAATCACAACTAATGTTCCGTCCTTTCTTGTTGACAGAGCGTACCTCGTTTCGCCATTGAAAAGGACTCCTCGCGCAAAATCAGGAGAGCTGTAACCACTCGCGACACTGTCGTCTCTGCCTTGTACAGATATCAAAGAAACATAAGGCTTTCCAGCGCGTTCTGCCCATTTTGCAGTGTACCCCTCTTTATGCCCGTGATGAGGGGCAACCAATATATCGGTGCCCTTAATGTCGTTTAGAGCATCCTCAAACTCTGTCATTCTCTCTACTGCTTGTGTTTCTAAGTCGCCACAAACTGAAATCTTAAAATCTTGCCACTTGTATACAATTAACAAGCTAGAATTATTTATATAACTGGATTCTCCGAATGTTTTCCTTGCATTCTCCGGCGTCCACCGCCACACCTTTGACTCGCCACTCCCCTTATAATCACCAGAGCGAACCTGTGTTTTCAGCTTAATAAACGAGTTGATAATCTCTTTAGCCTCCTCAGGCTGACCCCTAACAACGTCATCCCAGTCGTACTCTTGGTAGTACAGTGAGTCCGGACAATAGCTCTTATCCAAAGCATTGCCCACGTCTGAAAGATGGTCACTATGTGGGTGTGTTACATACAATATGTCGCTCCTCAATCTTCGCGTCCTACTTAAATACTCAAGAGGGCTGTACGCATCGTCTGACCCAAGGTCAATCTGTGTCACGTATTTAGTTGGATATTCTATGATAGAGACTGCCAAGCCGTGGCCAACGTTATGCAGTATTAGTTCAACGCGATTCAGTTCCGTTCGATTCATCTCCCACTCCAACCTTATTAGATGCTAAGACTTTAGCACTGGAGAATAATTCGTTCGCATAGTGCACCGCAAAACGGTGCATTCTATTCAACGAAATCCCTACCACAACGGCAATTACAGGATAGACCAATTTAACGTCCACCTGAGAAGCCCAGGCAAAACAAGCCACAACGAACCCATCTGCTACTATTCCCCTGAACATGCCATACGTACCATTGAAATATTGTAGTCTCGTCGCATGCCCTTTGGAGTATATTGCCGAACGAGCCTGAGCAACTAAGCCTCGCCACACCTGCAAATCTTTTGTAATTGATTCAGTCTGACACAGTTTCAGCAACGCCTCAGTTGCCCCTGGGGACTTGCACGCCTCAGCGCGAGAGACAGGCCAATCAGTTGGCATTCCTTTCCACGCCTTCCAATACAGATACTCAATGTAGTTACCTATGGCTTGAAGAAGATGCCCAGTAATGTAAGCAATCAAAACATGAGCTCCTAACCCTCCGAAGCTATTGGGGACCAATAAGAAACTTACAGAATCCACCTTAAATAGAAAACCAATTGATATGAGTAGAGCGGAACCAGGCACAATTATTCCAACAAATTCATAGAAGTCAAAGTTTCTCATGCCTACGCCCCCCTGGCTCTCGGAATTAACGGACTCCATACCTAAGTGATTAAACACGCGGTTGAATTATATCCCTGAGCTTGACACGATTTTAGCACCCTCCACCGCTCACATCAAGAAACCACAGTACACCATTAACTCCAGAATTCTGACTGTTCGATATTTTCATCACGCACAAATGAACGCTTAGGTCCCACGTCGGCCTATAGGTCCTGAATAAGAGACAAACAACTGCTGTAACGCCGGAATCAGTCCCTTCTTCTCAAAAAGGAGTTCGGGACTTGTTCCAAATGGCATCCCAAGAGAAAACCCAAACTCCGGTTGTCCTCTCGCACCTCTACTGGCATAATGTCTATGGCTGGTGTGATAAGCATTTTGTGAGCAGCTCGCGTAATCTCGGGACTAAATCAGGTCTTAAAAAGTTCGATATGTGTCCCGAGTGTCCAGCCACTATGGATTCGAACCGTCCCTTTTTATATACCAACCGCTTCAAAGGTTTTAGTTACCGGTTAATATCCCATTGTAACAATCTTGAATTTTTAGAGTTTTCCAGATTAAGTCACATTCCATCTTTTTGTTACCCCACATCCCTAACTTTTTGTGTAAAAAAGGGGTATTGACCGTACCTGTTAGTTAGCTTACTATGGATATGATCGAGCACTTATGAGAGCAATATCTCTGCCCCAGCTAATAACGGGGTCTGGTTAGTCACAACTGGTGTTCGAAAACAATCGTATTAATAGTGCAACTCAGAATATGGACAAAGGCATAAGATTAGGATTGGGATTAGGATTCGCAGCTATTCTCATGTTGCTGGCTCTTCTCGCAGAAGCTAGTGCTCCCGTACAGACGGCTGTTAGCGCAACTTCCCAGGCGAATCGAGCAAGCACTCAACTGACTGACACTGCAAGCAACAGTGAGTCCATTGAGCCAGCTGTGCTGCAAAACCAGCCGCTACTCTTAATTGATCCGGAAGACCTGGAGCGAAATCACGATGAGCTGCTAATCCACTATTGCGTTAATAGTGATTCGACCGCTACCTACTATACCTACATCTATGAATGGACATTCAGTGATACGCCGATGTGGAGTGAACTCTTGGGCTATCCAGACCACAACTGGGATTACGAGCCCGTCATCGCAGTTATTGACCACAGCGATGGAAGTCTGACCTATATCTATGATAGTGGGCACTACCGGGCTGCTAGAACTAGTTCGAAGTATCTCGCTGTCAGCAAAGGTACTCACAACTTCGCCACCTCAGACAGTGGTCTAGGAGAGTCTTTTGGAGAAGAAGCATTCTGTACACTTACGCCTGGCCGACTTTCAATGATGAACGAACAATTGGCTGAGCTTCCTCGCCTTCCTTTCGGCTCAAAGCTTAGTCTCCAATGGGCATGTAACGAACCAGCCAAGGTTGTCAGTAAGGGCAAGTTCTCCGCAGACGAAGTGGGGGGAAAACTACCTGTACAAGTCAACTTAGTGGGAGGCGCCTTGATCGGATGTCTCTTGAGCATCTTGGCTTGGATGTTCACCGTTTTGACTAAATCAGGTGAGCGGATACCAATTACGAAGGTGGTTGTTGTTGGTACCTTTTCGGGCCTTGCTGCAGGAATAACGGGAGGATCGGTTTCAGATATGGCTCTCAATTATTTTCACAATATTGCAGCATCCGTTTGTTCGGGATTCTTCGTGGGAGCATTAGCAGGACTAGTAGTCTATATATTACTATGTCATAATGTATCACGAAGCTGGCCAATTTCAGTAGTTAGCATTGTCCAAGTAAGTAGCATTCTGGTAGCTCTAACCGTCAGTCTCTGGTAATCTAGGAGGTTTAACTTGGGACGAGAGTCGAGATTTCAGCGTGATGTGGAGAGGGTAAGAAAAGTAGCTTTATCGGGACCTAAGATAGTTGGAACTCTTGTAGGTCTCGGGCTAGCGCTAACGTTCATCCGGTTACGCATCGGCCAAGGAGATGCTTATAGTATTGCAGGATGGGTTTGCCTACTAGTAGCTACAGGGGGAACTGCTGTCGCGTGGTGGCTATTTCCACTGAAAAACCTTCAATATTTGGCTAAATGGTTCAGATATCGCCCACCAAATAAATCTAACAGTCAATTGGAATTATGGGCTAGCGTTATAATTGCGATAACCCTTGCACTGATGTTCATAACAGCATGGTGGCCATTGTTCTTTAATATCGTTTATTTGTTTTACTGCCTTTGCTACTTTCTGGGTGTTCGTCATTTGAACAACAACATAAAAGGGGGACTCCAGTATGAACGAGAATGCCTTAAGTCCGAACAAGCTAATGCTCTACCACAGCGAGCTCAAATCAACCAAATCTATAGAAATGCTTATGATGCAATAGATCGTTATCATATTTCCCTACCACATGAAAAGCGCATAGTAATTATGGGAGCTGTTGGACTAGCGACCTTACCTCTTGTCATCTTGAATGAAATCAATGTACTAGCTATGGGTGGATTCGCGGCCTCGATAATGCTAGCTGTTACCCTGATTATTGCTGAAGTGGCCATAACAATTTGGAGGGGCAATTATTATAACCGTATGGATGAACTTGAAGAGCAGCGAGACCGCGTTGAAGGTTCCAAAGGTGAATAGGTTATGGCGTTTCCTTCTTGAGGATAAGGGTTTGGCGGAACGTATACTGACGTTAAAACTAGCTTTGGACAATAAGGAATTACTAAAAAAACAAGAATTACTCAAAAGACAAGTAAGGAATCTGATTGATAGGCAACCTTGCTTTTTTGACTCTTGTTAAGAATTACAACAATAGTCATCCCACTATCATTGCTACGGCCACGGTCTCGGTGCAATAGCAGTATATAGAATCCTGCCATATATTTGACTCAAACATGTATAATGGGCCTACTCAGAAGAGCCATAGAGAAGTTCATGTGACTAAGGAAGGGATGAGAAACATCAAACGCCCGCTACTTCCTGGAATGGAGCAATCATGGTTCGATAAGGACAAGGACTATTTTGGTAGGCTGTGTCGAACCACGAGAGCTCATTGGAGGCGGGACTGGCTTCTATCACTCGGCTTGATATGCTTGTGCGCTGCACTGCAGCTTTATCTCCACGTCAAGCTAATTGCTGCAGTGATATTCTTTGCTTCCGGGTTAGTGATGTGGGTCAAGTGGTGGGTTACCAGAAGGGCGAAAGCTAAGAAGCCTATTCCACTTGATTTTGACCCTATATCTTTAGGAACTCTACATTTCGCTTTTGCTCTGTCCTTATGGACGATATGGGCAAGCCAACAAACTATGGGTCAGCCAATTACTGCCTGGGAGACCTTCGTAGTCAGCATCATTATTTCCTTGATTTCCCTCGCTTTCTTCGTAGCTGCCTACAACAATCGGATGAAGACATTACTGAATACAAGAGCAGTGCCTTCGATCGTATTACTGACGTTTCTTGCATTGGTATCCACTTTTGTGCTGGGCGTAGCAGGGTCGCCATCGGCCTTTCCACAAATCTCGCTTATCAATCGTGTCCTCATTAATGTCATTGTGCCTTTCGGCTTGGCATGGATAGTTACAATCCTGTTGGTTATGCTGAGAGATGCAAAGAACGAACTAGCTCAGGCTGTCATCCTGGCATTCCTGCTATCTGCTGCCATTGTACAATTTCCTGGAGATAACAATATCTGCGGTGCCGTCTTGTTAGTCATCGTTCTGTTAGCCTATTTAGTGGTTACGAATCACTTGGCCATATATGGTCGGGTGTTTGAGAAATAACGACTCCCCGTTAAGAAAGGACGTAAAGAAGATATCTACAGATATTAGTGTGGCATATCAAAAAGCCATTATATGACTATTGGCTGTTCTCTGTGTAAAAGACTTTCCTTGGCAAATCAAGCAGGCTGTGTTAGTTCGCTTCGACAGAGACTAGCTTAGGTACCTCTGCCAAGCGTCTTTATAAGGTTCTAGCTTGCCTCTCTCCGATGGTGAGCGGTATATAGCATAAGTACCGGGGTGCCACTTTTTTTCAGTTGCTCTGCTTCCCTAGCAGGTATTACCCATGTCTCCGGCGGTTTTGCAATATTCTCAAAATCCTTATAAAGTAGCAACACAAACACTAAATCTTCCCGGGCTGAATAATCTTCCTTGCCGATGCCCCACTTAGTCCCACCCCGAATAGCTTTTACAGACACCTCGTATTTCTTGCCTGAAGGGGTCTTCGTCATAATATCTATGGATTTGGCATGTCCAAAAGTCAGCGAAGCCTCGTGTCCCAATCGGAATAATCTTTCCATAACGCAGAACTCCCCAGCCATGCCTGTTGAGTGTCCTTTTTGCACATGCATCTCACTTCCTCCTAAATGCGCTAATGCACATTAGTTAATCGCAATCGAAAAATATACATCGCTACACGTTTAAGTGATGAATGGAACCCGGCGTCTATTGGTCCTATTCTACTATCCATCACTCGGTCGTATCAAGAGAGGTGGGGAAAATCTACTACACTCTAAATCATATTGAACATTCCATCGTTTTGTTGTCTGCGAAGCATTTCCCTCAAGTTGACCTGCTCCTTGCTCCCCCGCTCCGTCGCTCCGTTACTTGGGAGGTGCCTTGCTCCGTGCCATACTGCTGTGGGGACCGGAGCGTGCAG
>Ga0307431_1000715_pt1 | contig 21274 bp, 24 predicted proteins | sample SalMarWE160170MG_FD_202155 | JGI IMG/M metagenome (GOLD analysis project Ga0307431, IMG submission 202155) | Salt marsh sediment microbial communities from the Plum Island Ecosystem LTER, Massachusetts, United States - WE1603-170 | ecosystem: Environmental > Aquatic > Marine > Intertidal zone >...
TTGTAGCAGATAAACCTTTACCTTTTGATATAAAGAAGCTTTATGGAAGTATCTATGGAAGGTCTAATAGGATAGCAAAGGGACAAGATTCAGATCTAAGCAAAGAGTTTAAGGGTTTTCTAGGTAGTTTAGGTCATAGAATTCATGTAGCTTCATTACTCCCAGAACTTAAATTTATTTTTAACCCCCAATTTGGTCCAAAAGAGTATGATATATTTAGAAATTTATTGCTTGGATTTGATGAAGATAATAAATTCCATAAAGTAACAATTATAGACTTGAGTAACATACCAAGAATACAAAATTTACTAGTTATAGTGACAAACTTCTTGGGTAGATGTGTTTTAGATTATATGCGTAATCGTGAGAGAGGGAAAAACCATTGTTTAATTATATTGGAAGAGGCACATCATTATGTACCCCGTATGTTTAGTTTTACTGATAGAAGCTCTGACTATGATTATACTCTAAATACTTTTGAAACTATAGCAAAAGAAGGAAGAAAATACGGAGTTTGCATAGCTCTAAGTTCGCAAAGACCAAGAGATTTATCTGAAACTCTTTTATCTCAGTGCGGAACATATTTTATACATAGGTTAAATAATAATAATGATAAAAGCATTATACAGTCAGCAGCTTCAGAAGTAGATAATTCATTATTAGAAAAGATGCCAATTCTAACAAAACAGACTTGTCTAATAATGGGGGATGCTATCAAGAGTTCAGCAGAAGTTAGAATATCATCATTAAAATATGAACCCGACAGTGCAAGTGTAAGAGTTAGTAAAATATGGCAAGAAGACCCCCAATATCCTAATGATGATGGTAACGAGAAAGATTCTGAAAATTCTAATGAAATTGAAATAGATGAGTAAAAGACTGAGAAATAAATTAAGTAAATGAAAAGGATATTAAAATGAAAATGTCTAGAAATAAATGGAACGAGGAAGAAAAAAATATTTTTAAAGATTTTAAGGATCAATTAGGTAAAGTTAAGACTTTATCTGAAGCTAAAAGCCTCATAAAAAAGGCACCTCCTATAGATACGCCGGGAAGAATATATTATACACGTTTTGATATGTTTCTTAGAGGACTTAAATATTGTCAGGTACCAAAATTAAGTAAGTACGAAGTAATTCTTTACGAAGAAGAAATAATTCTTTATAGAGAATTTGTTAAAATGCTAATTGATAATAGGCAAATAGGACCAGATAAAGGTGAAGAAATCTTAAATGAGCTAAAATATTTTGAGAAATAAAATGGTTATAACTTTATCTACTATCCCTAGCCACATAAAATAATTAATATTCAAGCTCAATTCTGATTTTAAAAGTTCTTGCTGCTGCAATATTTGGGCAGCCAAAGCAAAGAATCATAAAAAATTTAATAAAGATAATTATCATATTTTCTAATTAGTTATTAGCTGTAAATCATATACCACTTCTACATTTATTTTCAACCTTACAAAATAGATTTACCTAAAGAATATAAAAAATAAACCGATAATAAATAATATAAAACTAAATGTATTTTACCGGGGGTTTGGGGGCATCCCCCAAATAATAGCAAAGGTAACCAATACGTTAGTATGTGTTACGTTTGCATATCTTGCCTACTAATTATTATATAGACTGTGTGGGCTGTTGGAAACTAGGCAGCTAAAAAGCCAGGTTTTCAATAAATGCACAGGTTGTAATTTTATAAGTTCTAAGAAAAAGAGTATATAGCAGGGGCTTTTTGAAAATGAGCCGTGTGCGAATTTCAAAAAGGGGTAAGGGGCGTGGGGCATTTTTATCCGAGGGCGTTGGGTGGGTGGTTTATTATAATATGTAGGAAGTGGTTTTATTAGCCTTTGTAAATATACTCTGTGTATAGCATTAAATGGTAAACCTAGGTTTACCATTTAATATTTACCACTTTTTTATCTCTACTTTTTTTAAGTAATTCTAATCCAATGCAGTAACCCCGCAATTAGAACATATAACCTTGCTGTACCCCTTAGACCAATCAAAATTAATATAATTCCCGTCAGCTAAATTCTCTTCCACCTCTTCTTTTGACAGATTACTAAAATCGTTGTCGTATGTAATATCTATGCTCCTGATATAAAATTTCTCAGAACCACATTTTTCACATTTCATTCCAGTCCCCTTCCCCGGTAACACTTAGCAACTTTATGCCTAGTTTACTATCAAACGGAATAAATTCTGGTATTTTCCCAAATTCAATAAATCTAAACTCTCTTAATCTGTAATCTACTGTATAAATCTTATTTTTATATTCAATCTGTTTTAGCATTTCTCCCTTATCCTTTCATCTAATAGATTTCATAAGATATATAACCTTCTTTGGCAATCTCTCTTTCCATTTCAGCCAGTACCTTCCTGTAACAGATTGCCTTCTCCCTGTTTTCCGGCTGATTTGTCTTAGTGCTTTTAAGCCCGCAAATTACTTCTTCAAGTCTTTCTCTTACTTCTTTAAATTCTTTATCCGTTACCTCAATAATACCGTTTCCATAATTGTTTAAAGTAAAATTGAAATCTGTGCTTTCTTCTAGAATTTCAACCAATTCTTCATCATAAGACAGGTTGAAGCTTGGACTTTTTACAGTTACTATTCTTTTAACTCTGTATGCGTTTCTACTCATATCATTTCCTTTCTTTATTATCTTTAAATTAATAATATTTAATGAAGGCTTATCTCTAAGCCTTCAATGAATACTACTTACTGTTTTTAATAATTTCTTTAAGTGGTGCTGGTTCAAAATATAAATCTCTTTCAACATTGACTTCTCTGAGTTCTGACAATGAAAAATATCCCCATTCATCAAAATCTTGAGAAATTCCACTTTTAACCCAACCAAAAAAAGTGTCTTTTCTGTTAAATTCTGTAGCATACCAAGTCCAACGAGTACCGGAAAGGAAGAATTTTATATAAGCTACTGCGTCTTCTCCTTTTCCTTCTTGCTCATAAAGATTTGGTATCTTACTACCTATTTCTTTTGTTAATAATTTCATTTCTCATTCTCCTTTCTTAAAAATAATATTTGACTTCCTTAAGCGCAGCAGAAAAGAAGGTTCTGGCTGGAAGTCAATGTGGAGATTTTACGGTTCTTGTCTGCAAGAATTGAGAGGGATAAATAGCTTTAGCGGTTTATGCTCGCAAAGTAAAATACTACATTGACTTTGTGTAAGCCAGGTTCTTCTATGTATTTTCTAGGAAGTTAAATATGGCAAGCCTGCAAGGCTTTTGTAATAGGGGCTTTTTAAAATGAGACGTGTTTGAATTTGAAAAAGGGGGTCAGGGGCGTGGGATATTTTAGATCTATAGAGTTGTAGATGGAAGATTTATCGGTTCGGACCATAAAGAAAAGGTAAACCTGGGTTTACCTTTTTGTACTGGTTATAAAATTTAAGGTAGAAAATACCTTAGGGTTTACCAGCGTCCCATTTATCCTAACCTCACAATGAATATTAGTACTTGTGCTGAAGCTCGTATTGCTCATAATGCTAATTAAATCTCCCTGGTCTACTTTCTATATTAAAAATAGTTTTTATCTTTAAATACAGACAAGGATCTATTATAATTATCAAAATAAGTTTTTAGTACCTGTCTAGTAAATCATAACATAATTAATAGGAGAGCATATTAATGAAGAAATCATTAAAATTATTATTGCTGGTACTTATACCAGTAATGAGTATATCACTGGTAGTAATGTTTAGTTTAAGTGGATGCAGAAGGGCAGAAGAAATTACTGACAAACAGGAAGAAGAAGCTTTAGATGAGTCAGAGACAGAAGAAATAGCAGAAGAAATTACTACAGAAAGTAAAATTGCTTTTACATCAGATAGAGACGGAAACATGGAAATTTACATAATGAATGTAGACGGCTCGGAGCAGACAAGACTTACAGATAACCCGGCACGTGACGAGTATCCTTCCTTTTCACCAGATGGGTCTAAAATTGCCTTTTTATCAAACCGTGATGAGAACTTTGAAATCTATGTTATGGATTATGATGGTTCAAGTCAGGTAAACCTTACAAATAACCCGGCGACAAACAACTTTTCACCATGCTTTTCACCTGACGGCTCTAAAATTGCCTTTGTATCCCTCCGGGATGGGAACTATGAGATCTACATAATGAATGCAGACGGTTCGGAGCAGACCAGACTTACAGATAATTCAGCAAAGGATAGCGGACCCTGCTTTTCACCTGACGGGTCCAAGATTGTATTTGAATCAGACCAGACCCCCAATACTGGGTGCTGTGGTGAGATCTATGTTATGAATGCTGACGGCTCAGAGCAGATAAGACTTACAGATAATTTAGCAAAGGGACCCTGCTTTTCACCTGATGGGTCTAAAATTGCCTTTGAATTTCCCGAATGGAATGGATTTGAAATCTACATAATGGATGTAGACGGCTCAAGTCAGGTAAACCTTACAAATAGCGAGTATGCTGACGGGCTACCCTGCTTTTCACCTGACGGCTCTAAAATTGCCTTTGAATCATGCCGGGATGAAAATGACTATGAAATATACATAATGAATGTTAATGGGTCAGGACAGACAAGGCTTACATATAGCCCAGGATATGACGGAGATCCCTGCTTTTCACATTAATGTACTAGACATCCTTATTATTTCTGGATTTATAAATTATTTTGTTGGAATTCCTGGTAGTAAATAAAAAAGATAAAACTAAAAAAATCTGCTGTAGGGTACACATAATCTATATTATAAAAAAACCAAGCGGGATTAATAGACTCTGGTCTGTTAAATGAATGTGTCAGGCAAGTTCTTCTAAGGTAAAAACATCCTAGGGTTTATAGGAGTTCAATTTACTCTCACCTTATAATAAATATTAGTGCCTGTGCCAAAAGCCCGCATCGCCTATAAGACTAGTTAATCCCCTTATTTAATCTTTCTGCGGGAGGAAGGGTGGGAGATCTCTATAACCATAATAAAACCGTCCTACCGGAGGACAGTTTTATATTTATTTTGTGTTTTCCTAGAATTAGCCAGTTTTAGGAATAAATTTTATATCCAGTTCAGTATCTAAAGCCTCTGCTATTTTTTCTAATATTCTTAGCGATGGATTATGCCTTCCGCTTTCTATCCTCGCTATGCTTGACTGTTTTGCACCTGTTAGCTTAGCCAGCTGTTCCTGAGTTAAATTCTTCTTTCTTCTTAAAGCAAGTATCTGCCTTATTATTCTGTACTCTGGTTCCAGTTTTTCGTATTCTTTTTTAAATTCCGGGTCTTTTAAAAGTTCCTTTTTAAATTCTTCCCATTCCATAATCTTCCTTACTTATCTCCTTCTATTTTTATATTCTATCATTCTCCCCTTTGCTGTCTCCAGCTCTCTTTTAGGAGTTCTATTTGTCTTCTTCTTAAAACCGTGCAGAAGTACAAAAGTTTTTTTGGTATGCAGAAAATAAATAATTCTAATATAGTCTGAACCAAATCTTACCCTTAGTTCCCACAAACCCTTGTACTCTTTACCGGCAATTTTCTTAACAAATGGAAGGCCTAAATATATGCCCTCCGACCTTATATTTTCAATCTCCTGCACAACCTTTGCTCTTTCTTTACCCGGCAAATTGACTATAAAATCTCTAACCGGCTCTTCAGGTTGTCTTTTCTGTAAAATACTATCTTCCACATTTAATTTATAATATAACAAACTTGTTATAATTTATCAATTGTCTTTTTTGGACCATTATCATATGGTTGGTACATTTATGCTTAATATTTCTCCTGCTTCTGCAAGTCTTTACCCATTCTTAATCTTTTTATTTAAGTAGTAGGGGAAGTAGACAGAGTCTCAAATATATCCAGCTGTTCAAATGTTTGGGCCGGTTTTCTTCCCTCTTCCATTTCTTTTCTTATTAGAATTGTGCAGGGTTTTCCCGGGATGGGCTCAACTACTATACTTTTGTAATTGTAGAATTTAGATCTGGGAGAGCTGGCAAAGTATTCTTTCTTGGTCCTGTAGTCATATATCCACATTTTATTTCCTTTCTACTCTTTACCACCAATAAGGTTATGTTGCCTGAAGCTATAAAAATCTTTTTGAGCAACTATTATATGGTCAAGTACATTTATGCCTAAGATATTTCCTGCTTTTTCAAGCCTTTTTGTTATTTCCATATCATCAATTGAAGGCTCAGGGTCCCCTGAAGGGTGGTTATGCATAAAAATTACACTTGCAGAATTTGAAAGTATTGCTCCCTTATATACTTCCCTCGGATGAACGAGTGAACTCGTCAAGCTTCCGGTTGAAACTACCTCAAAGCTTATAATCTGGTTTTTAACATTTAAGTGCATGCATATAAATTTTTCTCGGTCTGACTTTAAAAGACTTCCTGCAAATTCTGACCTTGCGACTTCTTCACTGCTGTTATACTTCTGACCTGATATTTTTACCTCTCTAACCATTGACAGCTCTACCTGCGGAATAAAATTGAATAATTTCTTTCTTTCTGCCATCTTTCCCCCTCTCAACTAAAATGATATTTAACTTCCTGAGTGAAGCAGCAAAGAAGGTTCTGGCTGGAAGTCAATGTGGAGATTTTACGGTTCTTGTCTTTAAGAATTGAGAGGGATAAATAGCTTCAGCGGTTTATGCTCGCAAAGTAAAATACTACATTGACTTTGCTATAAGCCAGGTTCTTCTATATCTGTCTTGGAAGTTAAATATGGCAAGCCTGCCGGTCCTTATAACTAATAAATATTGCTTTTAAAACCTACAAAAAATAAAAAATTATTGTTTTCGGATTATATGGACCATAACAAAAAGGTAAACCTGGGTTTACCTTTTTGATTTATTTGTTTTGAACCTTTCTTTTATAATTAGTTGACTATTGAAATATTTATAATCCTTTTCTTTAATAATTTTTATTCGAGTATTAAGCATAGCATATAACATATAAAAAATTTTTGATTTTACATTTTAGAATATTTAAGAGTTAATTACCTAAGTCTCAATAAACTTCATTAAAAAAGGAACAAAGGGGGATATTATTGACATATATTCAGAAGCTGCAGAAATAAATTTCTTTAATTTTAAAGTATAACTTTTTGTATTCCTTGTGTCTTTCAATTCTTCAATTTGTCTTAATAAAGATTCCATTGTTTTTTCATTTTTTACTTGATCTTTAATAATATTTTTAATTTCATCAAATTTTATATCATCAGTAGTCTCTATAGTTACTTTGCTAGAAGAATCCTTTATTTCAGTATTTTCAGAAGAACCAACTAATCCTCCAACATTTAAATTCTTTTCTTTACCATTAATTTTTATTTTTCCAGACGCATAACAATTTTCTATTTTGCCTCCTTTTGAACTACCAGCTAATAACCCTATATTAATTTTTTTTGAACTTTTTTGTTTTTTCATAATAATAAGCCTCTCTCGTATTCTCTTTATAATTTAATTATGCAAATTCATAGTAGGATTTGCAGGAAGTGGTGTAATTTACACACTTTATAACAAAAATATTAGAATTCAGAGTATATTCCATCATTAATACCTTCTATATAGTTTCCATTCTTATCAATAAATTTAAGGACTGTTTGCTCAACTTTTTTGCTACTTTTAAGCTTTATGTCAAATGAGGCAGGAAAAGGATTCCCCTCTATTTCATTTAAGATATCACCATCCTTATTCTGTTCCTTAAACCTTTCAAGAGCTTCCTCTTTTGATATATATTTCCTTTCTTTAAGTTCCTCCCAGCTTTTTAGCTACCTCCACCCAAGGTAAACCCAGGTTTACCTTTAAGGCCTTAATACCCTCTGCCCGGTGATACTATTTAGGTCCTCCCTCTGAAGGTTCTCAACGAGGGAGATTAGCATTACATCATTTTTAGATACTTTTTTTATTATTGCCGGAACTGTCTTTAGCCCCGCCAGTTTTGCCGCTAAAAATCTCCGCTCCCCTGCAACTATTACGAATTTTTTCCCATGTGGGCGGACAGTTATTGGATTTATAATCCCCTGCTCCTTTATGGTACTATCGTCAAAGGTTTTTCTCGGCTGGTTTTTATCCTGTGCTATACGGGATAAGGAAATATTTACCAGACCCCCGGAAGCAGTGGCATCAAATAAATCACCCGTATTCTTCTCTCTTTTTTCCTTAAAAAACTTATCAATTGTATCTTCTACACTTGTCTTTTTTTTAGTCACTTTCAATTACCTCCCGGGCCAGTTTTCGATAAGATTCTGCTGCATCTGAGCTAGTAGCATATTTCAGTATTGAATAGCCGCCTACTGAGGATTCTTTAAACTTAACTGTCTCTTTTATAACAGTATCAAAAACCAAATCTACAAAATATTTTTTTAGTGTGGAAAGGACTTCTCTCGCATGAATGGTCCTTTCGTTGTGCATTGTTGGAAGTATCCCCTTTGTTACCAGCTTTCTATTTAATTTTCTTTTAACCTTTTCTATAGTCTGGTTTATGAGTATCTCTGCTCCCTTAGAGCAATAGGTAGCCACGACAAGATTATTTTGTTTTTAGCTGATAATACGTTGACCTGCCTTTTCCTTTTCTTTCTATTAAACCCATATCTATAAGATGCTTGAAGTCAAGACTTCTGGTTGCCTTAGCTCGCTCTGTGAGCTTTGAATAATCTTTGTCCCTGATAAAACTTTTTTTTTCAATAAATTCAAGTATTTTTATATGATAATCCATAAGTTCTGTTTTTGGACTAATAGAAACTTCTGAGAGGATTTTTTTTACTCTTAAAAGTTCATCTATAATTCCATCAGTAAGATATTCAAGCCAACTGGTATAATTAATAGATTCTGTCAAATCGTAGTAGTTTCCCAAAACACCGACATTATTAAAATACCTGGTAACGTTTCTATTATAATAATTTTCAAAACTAAAGAGATTAAAAGTATTAAGACCCATATCTGCAAGAATTGTTTTTGTTAATAGCCTGGCTGTCCTGCCGTTTCCATCCATGAATGGGTGTATAATCACAAACTGTTTATGGAAAATACCGGCAATTATAAGCGGATCTATTTTCCCTCTATTTTTATTTACAAAATCTACAAGATCATTGACCAGCACTTTTACATCTTTGTGATCCGGTGGCCAGTATATAGTATCGCCTGTTCTGGGATTATTTACAAAAACAGGTTCTGATCTTATTTTTCCAAGCTGGTATTCGGGAACTAATTTATAGACTACTTTCTTATGAATAGAAAGAATAAGTTTTTGATTAAATTTTATAGTACTGGAATCAATTTCTTTATTTAAATAAAATAAGGCTTCATTATAGTTTATCACTTCCTGTTCGCTGTCTCTTAAGTACTCCGGTTTGGTTTTAAGAATTTGTTTAACATCAGTTAGCAGCAATGGATTACCTTCTATGCTGGTTGATGCATGAGCTGAGATTTCTCTTGCACTTCTTTCAAGTTCGTATAAAACAATTTCAGGAAATCTTTTATTATTGAGCTCAAAAACTATGGTGCCAATCTTTTTAATATTGAATAGTAATTTATTTGTTATTTCATAAATAGGTTTTAACATTATAGTCGAATTATAGCCGAATATTAGACGAATTACAAGCAGATTTCTGGGGTAATATGCTTTGTAGATTGGATAATTTTTACTGTTTCTGTAAGGGTAGCCCCGGTAAGCATTAAATTTGTTGCATAAAAAAACTTTATTCTACTGCATCGTATTCTCTGAGCAGAGCGACAATATTTGGGTTCTGGTATTCTTCCGCTATTGAAAGAGGTGTCTCTCCATAATTAGATCTGACATTTACTTCTGCACCCGCTTCAAGAAGAGCACGGGTCATTTCAAGCTGTTCATCAAAGTTTTTAGCAGCCCACATCAGGGCGGTATAACCGTCTTTATCTGTTCCATAGTTGGGATCTGCGCCCGCTTCAAGAAGGATTATGACCATATCGGCATGGCCCCATCCCGCTGCAAGTACCAGCACCGGTGCATCAAATCTCTCATCTCTTTTATTTATATCATGAATTATGCCAGCCAGATACTGCAGTGCTTCAATGTCTTCTTCCCAGAACGCGGAATGCAGCATATTATCGCCATATTTGATATAAGAAAGTATAATCCTGGCTTTCTGTTTTTCCGGGGACTGGCGGGTCTGCCTGGCATAAAGAGCTGCCTGATCATAATCCCGGGCTGTTATTGCCTCCTCGGCTTTTTGAATTGTGTTTTCTCCGGATGAGCATCCGAATAAAAAAAACAATACAGCAAAAGCTGCCAGTATAATTAATTTTCTCAAAATACCCTCCTTAAGGATTTTTAAATTATTATCACCGGAGATATAACTTATTTTCTTATCCCTGATATTACAATTTTCTCCTTTGATTTTTAAAAGTAAAAGTTTCAACTATAAATATAAGATCTTCAATAGCAATTTCTCTTATTCCCAGAGCCATTGTGTTAAATTCATCGTCTGTCATGAAGATCTGCTGCGGGTGATCCCCTTCATTCCATATCGGGTTGTAAAGATCTCTTATTACTTAAGTCCTTTATCTTTTACACCACAACCAATTTCAATTGAAATAACTTTGAAGGCAATTATAACCTAAATACTGCTATTTTCACCAATTTATTTTTCTTGCTTAATCAGGATCATAATGATGTAATCTTCTTCTTCATAGCAATCGAATTGAATCCCAAAATACGCCTCATCTGTTTCCATATTTATAAGCCAGCTCAGATCCGCGTCATGCTGTGTATCTCTTTCCCAATTCAAAGTATACCCTTGTGATAGTGCATTATCTACATATTGTTCAATGGCTTCAACGCTTGAGTTATCAATTTGAACAAAAAAAAGTGGAAGGCTAAGGCCATCTTTATAGGCGGAATCAACAAGAATATCTCCGTCTGTATATTCGAGAAATTCATCTGGTATTCCTATTGACTCCCAGGTAACATAATCATCAGACGGGCCTTCTACTACTAATGCTTCCTCTTCAACACCAGGTTCAACCTCAATATCCTCAGGAATATCTGCTTCTTCAATAATTTCAGCCGGGCTTGGTGTGCAAGCACTCAGAATCAAACTGGTAAATACCACAACAATCAAAAAAATTTTCATGATCTAATCACCCCAACATTACTTTTTCCGAAACCTCCAAAATCCAGTAGCCCTATTATTTCTAAGAACTCAAGCTAATAATTTTAGCGGTCTCTATATTAAAAAACCAAACCATAAATTAATATTATTTTGTATATTGTCATTATAGCATAGAATTTTGGTATATAATGTTGTTTTTTTAGGTTCATCCATTACCGATTAATAATGTTCTAAATTTTTAAATTATATTGAAATCCCATTATTATTCCTCGAATTATTTAACATAATACTTAAAAAATGATTATAAGTGAAAACATATTAGGGATTGGTTAAAATAAAGCTGAGAGGTCTCAGGCCAGTGTATAAGAGGAGAAAATTTGTTAAATATAGTTTTGAAGAAGGTGGTATTGTGGAATCAGGACCATATAAAAAGTAAACCCAGTTTTACCTTTTTTTGTTATAAAAACAAAATTGGTTTTAAAAATCAAACCCTGAATTCTCATTAAAAAAATGCTCTGGTACTCTATAAGCTTTTAGAATATTGTGCACAATCTCAAGAGGGGGTATAGAGCTTAGGACTGTACAAACCAACATTTTAAATATTTAAAAAGAAATAGAACAAGCTAGGCAAACAACCCCCAGAACAACCCTTTGCGGTATCTCTAACAACTGTCCTTGCGGCTTTCCTTCCTAAATAACTTCCAAAACCAGAACTAGCTCGATGTCTTTTTTGGTCGATCTGGTTTTTTCATCTTCTGTTACTTCAAATTTTTGCCCATCAATAGTGGTCCTAACAAAAATAGGTCTACCGCAGTTTGGACATATTGTTTTACTCTTAGGTACCCTCTTTAATAAATTTCCACAATAGGGGCACAATAAATCCCATATAGAATCCATCTATTATTTTAAAAATCAGCAATCAGTATGTTTAATTGTTAACCTCTATCTCAATCTCAACTCTTCTATTAAGTTTTCCGGCTTCTTCACGGAAGGTTCCTTCAGCATCAACATCGGGGACTTTTAGCTCGGTATCTCCTTTACCGTCAACAAGAAGCTCCCAGCCGTCCACTCCATTTTCCCGGGCCCAGGCCTCAAACCAGTTCCTGACTGCTGTGGCACGGTCAATGGATAGCTTAAGGTTAGAGGAAGCATCTCCCCTGCTGTCGGTATGGCCTATAAAGGTTATGATTGCATTGTCAAGAGCTGCATCTAAATTTTGCGCAAATTCTTCAAGTACTTCATCTGCACCTGCCTTTAACTCTGAGCTTCCGGTATCAAACAGCACATCACTGGGAAGAGGAGGCGGCTCTTTCATATCAATTTCAGGTTCTTCAAAAGGATCTGCTCCAGGGAGGCGCCACATCTCAAGTATCCCATTATTGCGAACTACGGCAAGATGCCCTCCGTCCGGGGTAAAGACTAGAGCAACAAGCCAATCTTTATCTTCCCAGACAGTGCTAAACTCCTGATTCAGTGTGTATAGTAGGGTTTTTGATTGGATATCCCAGATAGTAGTTGCTGGGAGGAAACCCAGAACTTGGCTAGTTGCTCCCGCGTGAGAAGCGACTGCAAGTAAGCTTCCGTCCGGTGAGAAGGCGATATCTTTGACTTCCCCGGGAACGACAAGGTCTGCCAGCTGCTCATAATTATCTACTGCCCACAGGCGTACGAGATATTTATCATCTTCCCTGACTGCTCCGGCCATAACTTCACCATCTGGAGAAAACTGGAAGGTATTGTACCTGTAAACAGTAGATACATCTAATTTATGGATAACCTGCTCTTTTTCTATATCCCAGATATAAACAGTCTTATCATTGTGCACAGAAGATAAAATTTTACCCGAGGGATGATAATCTATATCATGTATCCAGCGGTTCGTTACCGTCTTTTCTGCTATTTCAGGATTTTCTAGGACGACGTTCTGCTGGCCATCTTCAAGCTGCCATATCCATACTATGCCATCCCGGTTGCCTGTTGCAACATGTTCTCCGTCAGGAGAGAAGGCGATATGGTTGTCATAACCGCCATGCAGCTGGTGAAGCTCTGAACCGTCAGTCGTATCTATAAGTACTGCCCCGTACATGCCCAAACCGACCCCCATTACCGACCCGTCGGGAGAAAAATCTATATCATCTACAGAGTGCCTGTGAGATGTATTGGCATCAATAATCCTGCCATCATAGAGCAGGTGTGTGTAAGTAGTAAGAAAGGAACCCACGGTTAAAGTTTCCCCATCAGGTGATGCAGCCAGGCAATTGAGGTTAAAATCAAGGTCTTCATATTCAAATATCCAGAGAAGCTCAGGCTCGCCTTCAATGGCTTCTTCTTCCGGCTCTTCTGAAACTTCTGTTTCCCCCTCTGTGGCTTCCGGTTCCTCTATAGCTTCCGGCTCTTCCTCAATTATAGTTTCTTCCTCTACAACCTCAGGTTCTGAAGCTTGACAGGCGGGAGCAATGGCTAAACCAATAACAGTCATAATAATAATTATCAGTTTAATTGGAAGTTTTATGCTTTTCATAATTTGCCTTTCTGGTAAATATATTTTAAATGATTATATCCCGATAAAATAACACTGATGCGTAGGCACAGATTAAATCCACTAAAATTTTGCACTAAACAAAAGGCCTTAGAAAAATAAATGGCCTGGGAAAAAAATGGTCTTATCTTCTAAAACCTCTTAGAATTACAGTAGCAGTACAGATTAGAAATAAATATAACATAATAAACCTGTAAACCATAGACAGTTAAAGCAACTCTGCTACTCAATCTATTTGGTTATCAAAGAACTAATTTTTAATATTTTATGTGTAAAGTATAACATAGAATTTCTGCTGTTAGAATAAAGGAAGTTTATGGCGCCACAGGTTGGGTGGATAGACAGGATTGGAATCATAAAATAATATCAACAAATAAGATTAAGTCCTGATTTACTTTTTCATTATACCCTTATAATAATATTTAAGGTAAAAAGTACCTAGGATTAACTTTTATTCCATTTACTCTAACCTCATAATGAAGATGTGTACCAGTGCTTATACCTGTATTTCCCATAAGCCCAACTAAATCTCCCTGGGATACCTTTTTCCCTACCGATACTTTAAATTGACTCAGGTGAGCATATACGGTTACATAGGTATTACCATTTTTATCTGTTCCATGATAAATCATAATTCTTTTTCCAAAGTTTCCACTTGAGCCAACTGCAATAACCGTACCATTGGCTGTTGCCTGTATTGGAGTACCCGTATCATTAGCAATATCTATTCCCTTATGAATATGAGTTAATCTCACTTCTCCAAATTCAGAAGTAACTCTCCCGCTGGCTGGCCATATTGAGGGCATGTCAGGATCAGTGATTATATCGGTAAATATATACTCATCAGGGTTAAATTCAGAAGTTGGATCAAGAAGAGGAAGAATCTCAACCAGTGCAAAGAACCACTCTTTGTGTTTTTCATCAAATCCTTCAGATATTTCTTCGTCTGTTAGTACGGTAGTTTCAATTTCATACTTCTCTTTTTCATTTAGATCGTTAAGAAAATCAGTAACATTTTTAACTGTCATATTCTCTTCTGAAGCATCATACTCTAACGATTCAAGAAGCTCTTTAATCAGGGAGTAACCTTGCGGTTCAAGTTCTCTAACAACTTTATATTCTTTTTTTATTATGGTCTCTGTTATTTCTTCTCCATCTACTATTTTGGTTATTTCCTCTTCTGTCTCAATTATCTCGTATTCTTTAAAATCCACTACCAGAAAATCAAAAACGCTTTCATTTGGCCTATTTTCCTCCAGGTAATTATCAAACCTTACTACATCATAAGCCACAAAAGAGGTCCAGTTTATGTCTGTTTCTTCGGTTAATCCTTTATAGATCTTAAATTCTTCCCTATCTACCTGGGGAAATAAAATATTAATTGCAATTGAAAATATAAGGACCGGCAGAAGTATAACAATAAATAAGAGTATTAGAATTATGTGCCAGTATTTTTTAATAAAACCGGCAGTATAAACTGATATTTTAGTTACTATTATAGGCTCGGCCATTACTATTTATTTGAAAGCAAATCTGGATTTCCTTTCATAAACTTCCTCATACTGGATTGGATCAACTATTTCAAGCTCATATTTTGAAGCCCTGACCTGGATAACCACTCTCTGGGATCCTGCTATAAAAATTCCCTTTCCTTTTGCACCCTTACGCTTTCCAGTGCTCCCCTTTAGTATTGCAAGCTCCTTTTCGCTAAAGCTGTAAAGTTTTTTAACAACTGGTATGTCAGTCTCCCCCATCCTGAAAAAAAGCTTGAAGTAGCTGTTATCTATTATTGCCTGACCATATCGCTCAATTGAGAGAAAATCAGGAAGGTTCTGGGTTGCGGTAACAAAACTTATCCCGTATTTTCTTCCTCTCTTAATTGAATTAGAGAGAAACTTTAGTGTCTGGGGGTTAGAAGGATCTGCAAACTGGTGCGCTTCGTCAACATATACCCTTTTGGTTTTTAGCCTATCCACCTTGCAGAACTGCCAGGTGTCCTTCAGTAGTATGTCATAAAGCGGCTGGGTAACCGCTTCAGGAAGTCCGGATATATCAAATACAGTAAAAAAATCGTAGTCCCAGTTTGTCTGGCCGTTAAACATATAACTGTATGCGCCGCTTATATACGGCTGGAGTGACGAGAGCATATTATCTCTTGCTTCCCTGGCTTTAGCAGTAGTTTTACTGCTTCCAATTTTAGCTTTCATTACATCTTTTAGAGTGTTAAGGGTGGGAAAAGTCCCCGGCAGTATCTTACTTTTAAAACTGATGCCTTCTCTCTCGTAGGAGCCCCTTATATCTTCTTCCAAAAGTGCCTCCTCAAAGGGCTTTAAATCTTTCAGTATCCACCTGAAAAACATTATGCAGTCCATTATCTTTGTAGAAAGATAGGTCCCTATATCTTTTTTATCATCACCGGCGTCATCACTGTCAACCACTGTATTTCTTATATGGAATGGGTTTGAGACGGTCCCTGAAGTGGGGCTGAACTTATATCTTTTACCCCAGGGGTAGTAAAACTCGCCCTCAAGGTCAAACATTATTATGTAGTCTCTATAGGGTACATGCCTTATAGCATCTGTTTTTATCCTGAAGGACTTACCGGATCCGGAATCCGCTATTATACATTCATGGGGGTTGTTATAGATTTTACTGTAGGTGTCTATTATTACAAGCCCGCCTGATATGACATTTTCCCCTATGAATATACCCTTGGGCTCCATAAGCTCTGAGGAGTCATAAGGTATTATTGAGGCCACATCCCTTGTAGTTAAGTTCCATACATAGTTCTGTGTTATCCTGTTTTCAGCAAGTATTGGAAGGGTGGTAATAAAAGGGTCATAACCTTTATATTTTAACTCTGTTGCCTGGCAGTACGTGCTTGAAATTTTTGAACGCAGGAGACTAGAAAGGGTGTTTAGCTCCCCTATGTCCGGCGCGGATATCCCTATCGTTATATTTGTATCATACAGACTTACATTATCACTACCCAGCTCAGCTATCATCTTTACCGCACTTTCCTTTTGGGCCTGGTATTTCTGGCGCAGTGCTTCATCCTTCCTGCAGTCAAGGGCCTTGGCTCCTATTTCGCTTACGGCTTTTGAAAGCTCCCTGGTTATTGTGGCCTTGTTTTTAGGCGTTAGGATTATGGCAATATTTATATCGCCCTTTGTGTTAAAGACTCTCCTCAGCCATCTGTACCTCTCAACTACGGCAGGATATTTAATAATGGAATAAAACCGGTAAATTCTGTTTTCTATTTCAAGGTGCCTGCCATCCTTATAAATTTTAGCGTTCTCGGGAAGGATGTTTTCAAGCTCCCAGTCTTCCCTGCATGGCTCAACCTGTGAGCTTTCCGGATTCATCCTCTGGTAAAGAAGTGTTTTTATATCTTTTCCAAAGAGCTTGTCCACATACATGTCCTGGGACTGGAGCTCTCCCTTAAAAGACTGGTAAGCGTCGCCTAAAAGTTCACGTGCAGAAGTGCAGTCAGCCTCTTTTACTTCAAAAACCGTGTAAAAATTAAGGACATTTCTGCTTCTTCCCGCCATAGATAAGATATGCTTTTTCTGTTCTTCAAGGAGTACCAGTTTAACCTCAGAGTTAAGACTGGTTTTAAATTTTTCAATGTTTGAAATATTGGTATCAATATTGACGCTTTCCGACTGGATATATATTCCTATCCTCCCATCAAAAGAGGAAAGTGCCCCCTGTATGGCGTCACTTATCATCTCCAGGCTACCCTCAGACAGAAGTTCTCCGTTTACAGGACTTACTTTTAAAACTATCTTATAGGTACCGTCTTTTCCTTCAAGTAAGTCTCCGATGCTTTTTATGGGCAGGCAAAAATTACCTTTCCTGCCCTTTTTCTCATTTGATTTTATTCCCAGTAAATCTTTTGCTAAAGCTAATAGTTTTACTGTTCCTTTCAAAATATTTTTCTCCTTCCAGTATGTATCTAGTAATATCCATAACTACCAAAAAACCGGTCTCCTTCTGGTGAAACTCGCTTGCAAGTCCTATAAGAATGCCCAGAAACAGAAAGCCTGCAAAAAATACAGGCGGGTTAAAATATCTTATAACCAGTACAACTGCCGCTACTGCAATTGGGAGAAGGATAAAGAAGTTCTTAATGGGCACCGGTCCTATCATTATTCGTCCGTCAACATGTCTTGGAAGTTCTCTTTTTTTCTCGCTTATTTCACTCATCTTCTCTACCTTCTTAACATCACACCCATCATGCCTATTCTTCCAGCAGAACCGGCTGACGCAACCAGGGTAGAAGATGACCCGGTCCTGTACAGATACTGGCGTATTATATGAGGGCCCCGGAGTCCCACTGCAACTGCACCTATGGATAGGATCACCACAAGCACCATGTTTTCTACCCCGCCCATTATTGAAAGAAGTATCTGCAGGATAAGAAAATGGACTACCTGGGTAAAAACTATAGCCACTACTTCTCTAATCCATATCTGGAGGCCGTCGCTACTGTTTATTACCGATAGAGCCACAAGAGGTGCTATTAGTATTGCAATCAGAGTCTCTATATACCTGATGGCCCCGGTAATACACAGAGCAATCAGCGCTATGGTAAGAATTAAAGACATAATTGCAAATATATTAGCTTCTTTTGTAACCGCACCCCACCCGCCGCTGGAACTAAGAGAATCCTCAATCCTTGAAGCGTCTACTCCAACACTGCCTATAAAATTAATAAGTGCATTATTTAATGGCAGTAAAACACCAGTTACAACTTTTGGAAGGATATATATGAGTCCTCCCGCAAAAGTAACATGGATAAAATAGGTACCCATGGACTTCTCACTCTGGTACATAATGCCAGAAATCTGCCTAAAAACTGCAAGGACTGTAAAAATAACAAGTAGCCCTCCCGCAAAATACTGTACCCCTTTTAGGTACTCGCCAAAGTTAGTAATATATTTACCGGGCTCGGTGGGCTGGACAACCAGTGTATTTATAAATTTAATAAAAAACTCAAAAAGGTTCTCACCAATGCCGGCAATGCCGTCCCATATCAGCGAAGTTATGATTTCTTTTATCCAGTCAATCATTTGCATCTAACTAGCAGCCTCCGGAAGTAAAAAGTTAAACAGCAGCCATTTTACCTATGACGTAATCTGCAAGCCAGGCCAGAAGGAATACTCCCCCGCTCATTATAACTACCCTTCTAATATTTTTAAGCGCTTCCTGTTTTTCTACTGCTTCACCGGCCTGGTATTTAAATGCCTGTATTATTATAACGACTATGGTAACAACACCAATCAAAGAATACAGCCAGACTTTAACTTCATTTAAAATCTCAGCAATTGTGTCTATATATGGCATGTATATCCTTTCTTATAAGTTATAAGTTTTAATAAAATCTTCAATTTTTCCGGTAACAGCTAAAAACATCTCTTTTAGTTCTTTCTTATCTTCTGCGGTCATTTCCGTATGGAGCGGAAAAGTGGCTGCTGCATTTTTAATCTCTGAGAGCAAATTTTCACAAACTTTTATTACTTTCCAGGCAGGATTCCGCACTGGCTCAACCTTAAAGGTCTCTGCTCCCGAGTCCGGCCTGCAGCTTCCAAATCTACTTTTGACTTCTTTTGCAAGCTTTAGAGTCTCATCCCCGGAAAGTTTTTCTTCTTTTATAATTTTAGAAACCTTAAGGACCTCCTCTTTACTGCCTTTTAATTTCCTTAAAGCCCTGCCGTGCTTCTCGGTTAGTTTCCTGCTACGGATATCCTCTTTTATTTTATCCGGAAGATTAAGTAGCCCAACCAGGTCAAGTACCCTTTGTTTTGATAGGCCAAGCTTCCTGGCTACCTCTGTCCATGGTAAACTTAAGCTTTCCTTTAAGGCCTTAATACCCCCTGCGCGGTCTATGCTATTGAGGTCCTCTCTTTGCAGATTTTCAATAAGTGAGATCAGCATCACATCATTTTTAGATACTTTTCTTACAAGTGCCGGAACTGTTTTTAGCCCTGCTAACTTTGCTGCTAAAAATCTCCGCTCCCCGGCTATTACTATGTATTTCTTCCCGTACGGCCGGACTGTTATTGGATTTATAATTCCCTGCTCCTTTATGGAACTGGCAAGCTCCTTTATGGTTTTGCTGTCAATGGTTTTTCTCGGCTGGTTTTTATCTTTTGCGATACGCGATAAAGAAATATTTACCAGGCTGCTTGAAGTACCAATGTCAAATAAATCACTGGAATACTGTCTTTTCTTCTCCTTAAAAAAATCGGCAACAGTGTCTTCTACGCTCGTCTTTTTTTTAGCCACCGTCTATCACCTCCCGGGCAAGCTTTCTGTAAGCTTGCGCCGCATCCGAACTACCGGCATATTCCAGTATTGAGTAGCCGCCTACAGAAGATTCTTTAAACTTTACTGTCTCTTTTATGACTATATCAAAAACTAAATCTACAAAATATTTTTTTAAAGTACCCAGAACTTCCCTGGCATGAATGGTCCTTTCGTTATGCATGGTCGGAAGTATTCCTTTTATTATTAGTTTCTTATTTAACTTTCTTTTAACCTTTTCTATAGTCTGGTTTATAAGTATCTCTGCTCCCCTCAAAGCCAGGTAGTCAGTTTCAACCGGAACAATAACCTCATCTGAAGCAGTAAGTGCATTGATTGTCAAAATTCCCAGGCTGGGTGGACAGTCAATTAAAATATAATCATAATTATTTTTAAGAGGATCTAAGATGTGTTTTAATATCCTTTCTCTGTCCAACATATTCATAAGCTCAATTTCTGCTTTTGAAAGGTCGATATTTGAAGGAATAAGGTCTACATTTTTAATTTTTGTTTTAAGTATAATTTCAGCGGTGTTTAAATCTTTATCATTATTTTCTCTATTTATTGCCTCATATAAGGATTTGTCTAAATTTTTCATTTCAACTCCACAGGTGATAGTCAATGACGCCTGTGGATCGCAATCCACCAGTAGGACCTTCTTTCCTTTTTCAGCTATAGCAGCCCCTAAGTTTAGCGTGGTTGTAGTTTTTCCTACTCCGCCTTTTTGATTTGTTATTGATATGATCTTTCCCATTTTTACAGGTTACACTTTCTTTGAAATTTAAATTTATATTATTTCCTTCACTTAGTAAATATTAACATAATGTTGCCTTATCAACAATTAATATTGTAAATATTTTCCTATCAATTTAAAATCTGGAATAATTTTAGAATGCTTTTAATGTGTATTTCAGTTAAAAATATTTCCGTAAAAATTGGTTATTATCTTTTTTTGAGGTTTTATGCGCTCTTATACCAAAAAATATCATGGACAAAAACGTATACACATATCAGTAAATGTAGACGTTTTTGTCCAATACTTTTAAAATTCAAATAGATTTATACCATGCAGTTTATTTCTTTTTATATTGCCTGACATTTAATGCTTTCCATTCAAGCAGCGGCTGATTTTGAATATTTCTTATCAGCGTTTTATCTGATGTTAAAATTGAAGGAATGATCTCCCCTTTATCTAAAAGCCGATTTAGAAACTCCATTTCTGTATTTTTTAGTGGCAGTACCAAAGATAGTGCTTTGTTGCAATTATTCAAAAGTTTTTCTCCAAATTTAGCAGGTGATATATTCTTTTTCTGTATTTCTATATTAAGAGTCGGCATTAATTGTCTGGCCAGT
>Ga0307431_1000717_pt1 | contig 21254 bp, 13 predicted proteins | sample SalMarWE160170MG_FD_202155 | JGI IMG/M metagenome (GOLD analysis project Ga0307431, IMG submission 202155) | Salt marsh sediment microbial communities from the Plum Island Ecosystem LTER, Massachusetts, United States - WE1603-170 | ecosystem: Environmental > Aquatic > Marine > Intertidal zone >...
CTCCCTCGTATCCCATCAAATACTGTTTTTGAGCGATTGTAGCATCAATTAAACCTTCATCTATCAAATACAAATGCTCATCCGTCACATCGAAAGAAACGATATGTACTTCACCTTTTTTACCCGCAGCCTTTACAGCTTTAGCAGCGGAAGGACCATTGAACGCGTAAACACAAAAAAAAGCGTTTAGATCAGGATTGTTAAGCAGTGCGGTTTCTGCAAGCTCTACAGCCTTTGATGTTTCTTCATTATCACATAGAATCGGCTTTACAATTACGATTTCAGGATACTCTTTAATTGCATCCTCAAATCCTCTCATCCGCTGCAGAGAATTCATAGCAGTAAGAGAACCGGTTGCAATGGCAATTTTCCCCTTGCCATCAAGTATTTCTGCCATTTCTTTGCCCGCAGCCCAGCCTGCGGTATAGTTATCGGTACCAATATAACATATCCTTTCGGAATTGGGTGAATCGGTATCAATTGTAAGGACAGGAATACCTTTTTCCATAGCCGAATTAACAGGCAAAACAAGCGCTTCAGGATCGGAAGGAGCAACAACCATCCCTTTAAATCCCATAGATATCCACGTTTCAACTGTTTCTATCTGCTGCGGAATATCTTCTTTCTGCGGCATAAAAACCGTAACCTTTACACCTAATTCCTTACCGGCATCCTCCGCGCCCTTCTTAACAACATTCCAGTAAGGACCAACACTCTTACCCAACACACCATAATGTATCTCTTCTTTTCCGCATCCCCAAGAAAAGCCAAAGATGACAACAGTTATAACAAAAAGTAAAACCTTTAAAACCCTGTACATTTTAACCTCCTTTGCCTTTTGTTTTCTCACGTAAAACGTCAACGGTTACCGCTATTACAATTATCATGCCGAGAATTACCTGATGCCAGTATGAAGATACCTGCAGCAAAATCAGAGAATTCCATACCGCGGTTAGAATTCCCGCGCCAATTAAAGCGCCAACTATAGTTCCAATTCCCCCAAATAAACTGGTTCCGCCTATAACTGAGGCTGCTATGGCATACATTTCATATGTAAATCCTACATTGGGATTACCCTGCCCCAGTCTTGAAGTAATTAATATACCTACGATTCCAGCCATCACTGCGGACAGGACATAAGTAAGAATTCTTGTATTGTCAACATTGATTCCAGAAAGTCTCGCCGCTTCGATGTTTCCTCCAACCGCATAAATATGACGTCCATATATCGTTCTACTAAGCAGAAAAATCGTAAAACCCGAAATAGCTGCAAGAATTATTACCGGAAAAGGTATGAATTTAAATAACATTCCATGCCAAATAAAAGAAAAAGACTCCGGAAGGTTTAAAACCGGTTGTCCTTTAGTTATTACGGTAGCAAGACCACGTCCAATAGCAAAAGTTCCTAGAGTTATAATAAAGGGAGGAACTTTGAGCTTGGTGACAAATATTCCATGCCATAAACCAATTAACGCAGCTATTAAAAGAGTTAGAACGATTGCCCCAACAATTCCCACTCCACTGGACATAAAAGAAGCCACAAGTACCGAAGTTAAAACAATTACGGAACCGGGAGAAAGGTCAATCCCTTCGGTAAGTATCACAAAGGTTTCCCCAATTGCAATCAGACCGAAAACAGCTATTTGTCTCGAAAGAAGCTGAAAATTATATGAGGAAAGAAAACGGGGATTGAGTATTGCTGTAACTACCCATATACCTAAAAGAGCAAATAGTATACCTGTTTCCCGAAACTTAAATATTTTCCTCAAATTCAAGCATGCTTCTCTACTATCTTACTTAGCTCTGAGAACCTGTCCTTAAGAGCAGGATATAGTGAACGATAAATAGCATAATATTCATTGTACTTTTTAAAATTCTCTTCATTAGGATCGGTAGAACTTTTAACTTTTATTATCGCATCACATGCATCTTCCAGACTCGAATATACTCCGGTACCTTCACCTGCAAGCAAAGCAACTCCCAATGCTCCTCCATCGGTTACATTTATTGTTGTCATTGTGGAATTGTTTATATCGGCTTGAATTTGTCTCCAGAAAGGTGATTTCGCGCCACCGCCTGATCCTCTGATTTCCTCAATAGTGATATTAAGGTCCCTAATCACTTCAAGTGAATCACGAAGACCAAAAGCAACTCCCTCCAAAACGGAACGGATAAAATGTCCATCCGTATGTCTAAGCGTTAAACCGAAAAATACTCCTTTTGCATTCGGATCCGCGTATGGGGCTCTCTCTCCAGTAAGATAAGGTAAAAATATAAGACCTTCACTTCCTATCTGGACTTTACCTGCCTTTTCTTCCATTAGAATATAGGGATCTACGCCTTTCTTTGCTGCTTGTTCTTTCAAATCGCCAAACAACGTATCACGGAGCCAACGCAATGATCCACCGGCAGAGAGCATAACGCCCATTAAATGCCATTTACCTTTAACGGCATGACAGAATGTATGCAAGGTTCGCGCGGGGTCAAGACGATGCTCATCACTTGCGGCGAAGACTACACCGGAAGTACCTACAGTAGAAGATATCAATCCCTCTCTTATTATTCCTGTTCCCACTGCCTGAGAAGCCTGATCACCGCCACCACCAACTACGGGGGTGCCTTCCTTTAGTCCGGTTTCCCCGCTAGCCTGCGCGTTCACTTTTCCGCTCACCACTGAAGACTCAAAACATTCAGGGAGTATATCGATATCTATATCTAATCCGTCTAAAAACTCCTTTGACCATTTCCTTTCCTTAACATTCAGGAAGTTAGTGCCGGAAGCATCAGACACTTCGGTTGCGAATTCTCCGGTAAGACAAAATCGAATGTAATCCTTGGGCAATAATATCTTATAAATTTTCTCATAAATATCGGGTTCGTTTTCCCTGACCCATATCAATTTACCAGCAGTAAAACCTGTAAGAGCCGGATTGGATACAAGATCAATCAATCTTTCCGCGCCTATCTTTTCAGTAATATACTGACATTGTTTCTCAGTCCTCTGATCACACCAGATTATTGCAGGACGCAGTACCTTGTATTCTTTATCAAGGGCAACCAAACCATGCATTTGTCCGGAAAGGCCTATCCCTTTTATATCCCCCGGATCTACAGAAGATTTATTGATAACTTGCTTTATGGCTTCGACGGTCCCATTCCACCAATCGGACGGTTCCTGTTCAGCCCAGTTTACTTTTGGAGTCAGGAGCGGATATTCAACGGTAGCGGTTACAATTTTCTCTGCTTTTTCGTCCATAATAAGTGCTTTAATTCCGCTTGTTCCAAGATCAAGACCTAATAAATAACCCATAATATCTCCTTTGTTTTTAAATAAAACAAAACATTTGCTATCATAACAATAAACCGAACCAAATATTAACAGAGTATATATAATAATAAATGAAATTATGGCAAGAGGCAAATTTATAATGTAAAAATCAAATCAAAGTTCAAAAATATATCTCACCGCAGAGGCACAGAGTACGCAGAGCCCTTCTCCACCCAAATATTAGGACGCGGATAAACACAGATTTAAAAGGATTCTTTTGTTTAAAACCCAACCCACACCACTAAATATTTAGACAGGATTAACAGGATTTACAGGATTCTTTTATTTTCTGTTTTAAACTAAATCCTAAATCCTGATTATTGACCCGAAACACAAAACCCGTAACCCGAAACTTTAGTTCACACAAAGAACACAAAGACCACGGAGTTAAACCACACTTCAATTTTAATTCTGTTTTTGCTATTCATTGATTTGCAAAAAAGTATTTATAGGTGAGTAGTTGAGGAATCCGTGCTAATCCGCCTGCCCCGCTTGCCCCGTAGGGAAGAATAACCGTATCGAGGTGAAAATCAGTGGCCAATAATCTGGGTAGTGGGCTTGGGTCTTATGTAAACAAAAAAACTCTGCGCTCTCTGTGGTTAAATATTTTGGGGTTTATGATGTGTGGGCTCTGTGTTTTTAGAAAAAGAATATATAGAAAGTTATGAAAAGACCTAAAAAAACAAAAAAGAAGGAAGTTCCCAGTTTGACAAATTTAACCTTGTCTCTCCAGAATTTATTTATAGCCGAGGATCTCATACCTTTATATGTGGCGATAAAAACAATTACAAGAGGAACAATAAACGCGATATTGTAGATAATTAAATATAGAATAGCCCTAATTTTGAGCTCCGGAACTCTACTCACAAAAATCAGAGTTGGCAAATAAATCTGACCGGTACAAATAAATTCACTTAATGAAATGAAAAAACCGCTTACAGCCGCCGCGATAAACAAGTTTTTCTTACCCATTTTTTCTCTGATTATCGAATGAATTTTCTTTTTAATAAATCTGGGAAGCTGCAGCTTAACTTCACCTACTTTGTTTCTTTTTAATTTAATATAATCATAAAAAGAAAGAATTCCAAAAGATATCGAAAGTAATGCCACCGCTCCAAGAATAACCTTGCCTATAATATTGGTGATTGCTAAAATACCAATAAATTTAATAAGACCTAACCCAATTGAAAAATATACAAGGAATACAACTGCGCTGTAAGTAATACCGATCAAGAGAGTTTCTGCTTCTTTTTTGCCTAATGTAGATAGAAAAGCTATGAGGAAAATTATTGTGGCAAAAGCGCAGGGGTTCACACCGTCGACCAAGCCCGCCAATATGATGGTAAAAACACCCATATTTTTGAATCTTTCTTTTATGCTTTCTTCGGACTTATCTCTTAGCTCGAATATTTTCATCCACGGTATTGCGGAGCCTTTGTCTTTATATTTATAAATAAATTCCTTCAAGGGCTTTTTCCTCAAATCTTCTCCGGCTATATACTCATCTCCTATAAAAAATATGGGAGTGGTTAACCTCTTATTTTCCGGAACATTAAAAACTTCACAGAATGCTTCATTTATTTTCTTGTTTTCTCTATTTTCCATATTGTATTCTGAAATATCTAAATTCGAATAAATTTTCTCTAAGAAAGAAATTTCGTAACTTATTCTTTCGCAAACTTTACATTTATTATCATAAAAGTAAGCTCCCTCTATTTTCTCGGAAGATCCAAGAGGAGAAACACCCTGTTCTCTTAGTTCCGGGAATTCGCATCCCGAATCTTTATATTCCGCTATTCTAAGTTCAAGCCATCTACTGACCTCATCTAAGCCTCCGAGAATATATTTGCCTATAACTATAATCGGTATGTCATTGTTCTCGTCTTTATACTCTTCTTCTATGGAAACCAGATATTTGTAGCTGGAGGGATCCGATATTTCAAAAGATTTAATTTTTAAATTGTATTTCTTTATAAGAGGAGCCATTATATTCTCCTCTACAAAGTGGCAGTCTTTGCAATCTTTCGAGTAAAAGAAGCAAATTCGAATTGGGGCAGTTTCCACCGGAGGTTTAACATTTGCTTTTAATTTAAGCTCAACTTTACTGTTTTCGGGATCATTTGTACTTATGTAGATGGTTTCGCTTATAGCGCCTATTTTGTTTTCGGAGTTAAAAGTAAACTCGATTTTTCCTGTACCCCTTGGAGGAACAATCCTGTTTGAAATGTCTGATTTGCCGGTAGCACAGCCGCATGAGGACCCGATTTCTTTTACTTTTAGATCTTCGTTGCCTACGTTCTTGAAAATAAAATCCTTAGTTTTGATTTCACTTTGCTCCATTATCCCAAAATCGAGTACTTTACTCTTAAACTGTATACGAGGCTGGGCGTATAAACTCGCCAATGTAAAATAAAGTATTATTATTTTTTGTTTAACCCCGTTACTCATATCGGAAATAATATAATTTTAAGCCCTTAAGTCAAGCCTCCTTTTTAACCCGTATTCGGTATCGCTATAATATATAATAAGCGAGAAGTGAATGCTTACGTTTTTTAGAAATTTCAATTTTTTTTACAAAAAACATAAGTAGGCACACTTTAAGAGCACGACCGGAAGAATAAACCTATAAGTTTTATCATCCAATTGCTGATAATAAAATAAGGAAATTAGTCTATTGACTTTATCGTGAAAAAATGTAGTTTTTAATACTTGATATAAGGTAAATTTATAATATTAAATTTGTTTTTTCAATTTAAGGGTTTGTGGGGGAGTGAGCAAAGTGTTTGTTTAGTTAAAGTTAGAATATTCGGCGTGAATATTCGGCTTTTTTATTGCATCGATACTGAAATGCAAAATAAACATTAAAAAGGAGGTGAAAAGCTATGAAATTGCTAAGTAAAAGAGTAAAAGCAAGTTCAATTAACGGCAAAATACCTGTAGCAGATAAGAATAAATTTATTTGAATTACCCTTCCTTTTGTATGCAGCCTAGAAAGGAGGTATTGAGTAGAAAGGAGGGGTCGGGAAGAGTAGATTTTTTTGTTGCAACAATAACAATTTAAAAAATAAAAGTAAGGAGTGGATATGAATTTTAAACGATTTATGGTAGTTTTTGGGATGATGTGTTTGGCGGCGGTTTTAGTTTTTTCTTGGGGATGTCAAAATCAACCCACAGGACCTATAACCAAAATGGAAGCCGGAACTCCTACAGCATCTAGCAAAATAAGGGACACGGGCAGCTGTACCGCTGGCAGTTTCAGCATTAGTTTCAACGGGAGTTTTGTTTCAGGTTTAGGCTGGAGTACCGGGTCATCTAGATCTATAAGCTGGTCAGGCAGCGGCAGCGGCCTTAGTTGGGGCCCTGGTGTCTATGGGTGGATGACAGGCCCACTCGTAGAATATTACATCCCGAGAAGTGGTGGTTCTAATAAAGGCTCATATTCATGTGGTGGGTCAAACTGGAACGTAGGTACAGAGCAGCGGGTAAACCAACCTTCCATTGAGGGCACTGCAACTTTTACCCAGTACTTTGCTAGCGGGGGTGGACAGCCCATAGATATGAGCTGCCACTATAGCGGTTGGAGAAATGTAGGATTGAGTGTAGGCAGTCAAAACTACCAGGTAGTAGCGGTAGAGAACTGGAGTGGTGGCAGTGGGAGCGCCAGTGTATCAGTCCCCAACAGCAACTGGTATACACATTGGGTTGGTTCGGGGTCAGCTACCTTTACCTGCGGCGGCGGCGGCGGTTCGACCACAACCAGCGGCGGTTCGACGACCACAAGCGGCGGCGGAAGTACAACCACAAGCGGCGGCGGCGGTTCCGTATCGATCGTTGTAAGGGCACGCGGCACAAGTGGTAGTGAAAGAATCGATGTGAAGGTAGACGGCAACACAATTACCAGCTGGACATTAGGCACGGGCATGGGAAATTGGGAAACCAGCACCCAGTACAGTGGTGGTCTAACTGTGTGCTTTACCAATGACGGCGACAACAAAGACGTTCAGATAGATTATGTCCAGGTGAATGGGGAAACCCGTCAGTCAGAAAACCAGAGCTACAACACAGGTGTCTGGCAGGATGGTTCCTGCGGCGGTTCAAACAGCGAGTGGCTCCATTGTAACGGCTGTATAGGTTATGGTGATGTCTCCGGCGGCGGCGGAAGTACAACAACCAGCGGCGGAAGTACAACAACCAGCAGCGGAAGTACGACAACCAGCGGCAGCAATTGGTGGACCAGCACAACCAGCGGTGGTTATACAACCACAACCAGCGGTAGCAGTTGGTGGGGCAGCTGGTGGTAAGAGACAGCGAGATAGTATTTTTTAGATAGACTTGGATTGTGATAACTGCCAAGTATAGCAGTTAAAGAAAGTTCTAAAAGTAAAGAGTTGCCCGGAAAGTTAGCCGGGCAGCTCTTTACTTTTAGGGAATTTTTATTATAATATGAGGAAAAAGGGAGTTGTTTATATGAAGAAAAGAATCTGGCTTTACGCCGCAATTGTAATTTTGCTTGTAGCTACGGCAATAATGGTTGTTGTCAGCGTTTGTTCGCAAGAAAAGCCCTTTGTATTAGTCAAAGGCGGGACTTTTAAAAACACAAAGTCCAACTACTACGGAAAAAGTGTAACAATATCGAACTTTTATATCGGTAAATATGAGGTAACTCAAAAAGAGTGGATTGAGGTAATGGATAGTAATCCCTCAAAATTCAAAGGCGACAATTTGCCGGTAGGAATGGTAAGCTGGTATGACTGTGTTGAGTACTGTAATAAAAGAAGTATAAAAGAGGGCTTAAAACCGTATTACAATATAGACAAGAATAAAAAAGACCCGAATAATGAGAATGATATCGATGATATAAAATGGACGGTAACGATCAATACGGGAGCTAATGGTTACCGATTGCCGAGGGAAGCAGAGTGGGAATATGCTACAGGCGGAGGTCGGAGGAGCAAGAGTTACACATACAGCGGAAGCAATGATGTAGATAAAGTAGCATGGTATTGGAGAAACTCTGGAGATGAATACTTAACAGGAGTTTGGAACTATCCTGTGATAGAAAACAACAATAATAAAACAAAATCTATCGGTGTCAAGAAACCCAACGAGTTAGGGCTTTACGATATGTCAGGTAATGTAAGGGAATGGTGCTGGGAATGGTACGGAGAATTGGAGAGTAATAGCGGCTCTCTCCGGGTTTGGAGGGGCGGCGGTTGGCTCGGCGCTGACTACTGCTGCGAGTCGTCTTTCCGGGGCAGCTACGAAGCGAATAGCAAGGGCCCCGATCAGGGTCTTCGTGTGTGTCGCGGCAATTAAACGGGAACAAGACAGACCAAGCATAATCGAAAAAATCGCCAGATTGCCTGAACCCTCGGGATTCGGCAAGAAGGGTGAATGCAGAACCTGTCAAAGAAAGAGATAATGATAAAACTTGATTTAAATATGCGCTGAAAGGCAGAGAAAGGATTTCGCAACTTTGAGGGTTTTTAAATTTACCCTTCTTCTTTTATTACTATTTACTTTTGCCTGTACGCGACAAAAGAATAAGGAAGATCCTGGCAAGAAAGGTCCTTTAGTATTATTCGATTCTTATAAAGAGCAGGTCTGGTCTATTAAGGATACCGGTTTTGCCGGATATTCTTCATTAAATCTCTTTCTTAAAAACCTTGGGTTTAACACCGCGGAAAACCATAAGCCATATAGGGAAGTTCTTCCCGATCTCGATTCTAAGAGCACGCTTTTTATAATCGGAGTGGCTATGGAAGCCGGATTCACTAAAAATGAAGTAAAAGATATACTCGATTTTGTGGGTCGTGGGGGGAAGTTACTGGTTATCGCGGAGCATGATAATCAGTTCGGATCTGCGGATTTCTTAAGACCTCTTATAAACGCCGCTGGTTGGGAAATAAGCAATGGTAGGGTTATGGTGGAAAGCGATACCTTTCCGGGTACGAGAGGCAGATGGTTCAGGACCAGTTTACCTTCAATGGAGGAGGGTCCCGTCCTGCTCTGCGCGGCGGATCTAACAATAATCAGGAAGGAAGGCTGTGAGGTTCTTCTAACTTCAGTAGACGGAAAACATATCGTTGCGGGACTGGGTAGTTATGGGAAAGGACAGATAGCTATAGTGAGTGATTCGGAATTTTTATGGAATGCTAGCCCCGATTATAAATGGGGAGGGCTTTATCCATTGGCTTTTAGTGATCCTAAAACCAGGACATTCATAAAAGGTCTGCTTTCCAGTATTCTTCCGATGAGGCTTGAGTCGCAGTCAAATGATTCCCTTTTTACAAACAAACCGGAAGGTTTAAGAAGAATTTTTGTATACGGAAACGGAGGTTATTTCAAAAATTATTCAAAATTTTTAGCGGCATTAAATGATGCGAATATGACCGTTCTCAAGTATGAAGAAGGGATGAAAATATCACCTGAAGATAGAGTAATTGTTATTACCCCTCTACAGAAAATTCCGCAGAAAGTCGTGGACGAGCTTTCTAAATCTGGAAAAGTTATCTTTTTCGGAGATATGTATTCGAGCGTTAAAAGTTATGCAGAATCGTGGCAGTTCTTTTTTGAACCGAATAAAATGTATCCTGTACCTTATCCTTTAAACTCGCTTGCCGAGAAATACGGTGTCAGGTTTCTTCCCTGTTTTGGTGTAAATTTGAAAGAAAATAAATATGGGAACATTTTGTATGTTCCTGTTTTTTTTAAAGGGAAGCGGCTTTACCTTCATAAGACTTGTGCTATCGAATTCTTGAATGGACAAAGAAATAAAGAGATTTATTTTGAAAATTCTAAAGAAACATTTGCGTGCAAAGTGGGATTGGGCTTAAACCAACCGCTTAAATTTAAAGACCCGAAGGATACAGAAAACCCTGATTTTTTAATTGCTACCGATAACGTATTAGCGATTGGAGATAGCGATATTATTTCCGATGATTTCATTCGCTATGCCGAGCGAGTTGGCTTTCTTGAAATGATTATAGAATTTTTAAAATCCGAATCTTAACAAAAAAATTTAAATGATTAAAAAATCTATATATATTTTAAAGCATTCATTCTTTAAGTTTGCTCTTGTAGGTTTTCTGGGAACCGTTACAAATCTTACTATTTTTTATATTTTTGTGGATATTTTTTCTCTTTGGGCAAATGCAATTGCTGTTATAGCCTTTTTGGTGGCTGGCGCGCAGAATTATGGTTTGCACCATAAATGGACTTTTAGAAAAATTATGAGTGGCGAGAAACTATCTTTTTATGGTTGGATTAAATTTATTATTACCACATCAGTTGGACTTGGAATTAATCTTATTATATTAAATTTAATATTATACTTTTATACTGTTCCTTATAAAGTGATTGCGCAAGGGTGCGGAGTTGCTTTTGGAATGGTATTTAACTATCTGGGGTCTAAGCGGTTCGTCTTTAGAAAAACCAATATCTCTGAAGATATCCAGAGCTAAAAAGTCCTTTTGGAATTAAACTTTACTCATATGATGATTTTTATTGATTATTTAGAAGCAGAAGTGTCGATTCTCATTTTTTATTGTCTTTTAACCATTCTTCGAGATTGAAGGAATAAATCCAGAGCGGCAAAGCCGCTAAATTCAAAAATCAAATATCAAAAATTAAAAAGCAAAATGACAAATAAACCTGTCTACAGGCAATGCACAGACAGAAATGCAAAAATTATCCCTACTAAAAACACATTACGTTTTCCGCTAACTACACACATCCCCTATAAAATGTAAATAAAAAATTTGAGGAGAGATGGTGTGAAGCGGTTTGCGGAAAGCGGGCAACGATTTTTGATATTTGTTTTTTACCCCGCTTTACCACTTTTTAAGACAAGTAATTGATAACCATGCACATGGTGGAGTTTACATTATTAGTAGCTTTGACGCGTTAGGTTTTCTGTGCCCTCTTTGGCGAAAAATTAAAAAGGGAATTGTGCGGGGTAATCTTATATAAATTGGCGTAATTTGTTATTCCTTTGTCTTAGTAATAAATTTTTTACAAATGCAAAATATCATCAATTCTATCTTATTGTAAATCAATAACTTATGTTTTGGAACGGTACTTGTATATATTATAAATGGTTTTTTGTAATTTAGCGGACGTTAAGTAAAGGTGGTCAAAAAAAACGTTTTAAACCTTATTTGAAAGCTTAATTTTTTATACAAAAGCCCTAATTTGGATATACTTTAAGTCTATTACCACATAGGCAATCTGGCTGTTGAAAGCATCCATTTACTTATTGGAAAATAGGGAAAAAGGTCTCTTGACTTTATAGTAATATATTATATTTTTAATTATAAATTTTAATATAAAAAATATAAAATTAATTTAAATGTTGGCTATTATTTAAGTTGGTTGTTATTTAGAGAGTAAATTAAGCAAATTATTTATTTGGTAAAGTTAGAATATTCGGTTATTTTATTGCATCGATACTGAAATGCAAAATAAACATTAGGTAAAAAGGAGGTAAAAAGCTATGGAATTGCTAAGTAAAAGAGTACAAGCAAGTTCAATTAACGGCAAAATGCCTTTAGCAGATAAGAATAAATTAATTTGAATTACCCTTCCTTTTGTATGCATCGTAGGATAAGGAGGTTTTAAGTAGAAAGGAGGGGTCAGGAAGAGTAGATTTTTTTGTTGCAACAATAACAATTTAAAAAATAAAAGTAAGGAGTGGATATGAATTTTAAACGATTTATGGTAGTTTTTGGGATGATGTGTTTGGCGGCGGTTTTAGTTTTTTCTTGGGGATGTCAAAATCAACCCACCGGACCAGAAATGGGAGCCGCAACTACTCTAACATCTAGCAAAACAAGGGATACGGGCAACTGTAGCGCTGGCAGTTTCAGTGTTAGTTTCAGCGGTGCGAGTTTTGTTACAGGTTTAGGCTGGAGTACCGGGTCATCTAGATCTATAAGCTGGTCAGGCAGCTGCAGCAACTGTAACTGGGGCCCTGGTGTCTATGGGTGGATGACAAACCCACTGGTAGAATATTATATCCCGAGAAGTGGCGGTTCTGGTAAAGGCTCATATTCATGTGGTGGGTCAACATGGAACGTAGGTACAGAGCAGCGGGTAAACCAACCTTCCATTGAGGGCACTGCAACTTTTACCCAGTACTTTGCTAGCGGGGGTGGACAGCCCATAGATATGAGCTGCCACTATAGCGGGTGGAGAAATGTAGGATTGAGTGTCGGCAGTCAAAACTACCAGGTAGTAGCGGTAGAGAATTGGAGTGGTGGCAGTGGGAGCGCTAGCGTATCAGTGCCCAACAGCAGCTGGTATACACATTGGGTTGGTTCGGGGTCAGCTACCTTTACCTGTGGCGGCGGTGGCGGTTCGACCACAACAACCAGCGGCGGCTCAACAACAACAACCAGCGGCGGCGGAAGTACAACAACCAGCGGCGGCTATACCACAACAACCAGCGGCGGCGGCGGTGGAGATATAGTTATAAGGGCACGAGGGAAAAGTGGTGATGAACACATGGTCTTAAAAGTAGGTGGCAGTACAGTTGCCGATTGGACGGTATCTACAAGCACCCAGGATTATTCTGCTTCTACTAGCAACAGCGGTACTGTTGAAGTATGTTTCGACAATGATGATTACAACGGCAGAGATTTGTATATAGAATCTGTCACGGTTGGCGGTGATAATCGTGGCGGTGGCCAGTGGATCTATAGTAACGGCTGTAATTCATATGGTTCATATAGCGGCGGCGGCGGTTCAACCACAACAACCAGCGGTGGTTCAAGTTCGACCACAACAACCAGCGGCGGCTCAAGCTCAACAACAACCAGCGGCGGCTGGTGGTGGTCAAGCACGACAACAAGCGGCGGTTCAACCACAACAACCAGCGGCGGCTATACCACAACAACCAGCGGCGGAAGTACGACAACCAGCGGTGGCGGCGGAGTACCGGAATGGAATTCGTCAACTGTTTATAACGATGGTGATCAGGTTCAATATAACGGCAACTTGTATGAAGCCAACTGGTATTCTCAAGGTCAGAACCCTGAAACGAATTCCGGCCAATGGCAGGTTTGGACATTAATTGGGAGCATGTGACGGCGCTGCCACAACAACCACAACCAGCGGCGGGGCAGTACCACCACGACCAGTGGCAGCTGGTGGTGGTAATATATAGACAGACCTGGATGGTGATAACAACAAAATAGTATAGAAAGTAATACTACTATATTAAAGAGCTGCCCGGAAAGTTATCCGGGCAGCTCTTTACTTTTACAAAATTCTGATTAATATAAAAGTAAAAGGAGCTATTATTATTATGAAGAAAAGAATCTGGCTTTACACAGTACTTCTAACGGTATCTTCAACTGTCTGCCTTGCGGTTCTTGTTACGGGCTGTAAAAAACCAGCCAAACCGGTACGACCAGAGGAGCAAAGAATTAAACTATCTAATCCACAGGTAGTAGGACGAAGTCAGGACGAGCTGCACATAGCCTGGGCACAGCTAAAGGAGAATGGTAAGGTAGTAGTAGCAATAGACGGTAAGGTTGACTCGACAGAATACGACACGATAGGTTTCATCCTGTTCAGCCCCAACGGTAAGAGGGTAGCATTCACGGCAGAAGTCGATTCAAAATGGTTTATGGTTGTAGATGGCAAGGCAGTTCCGGGTTTCGACGACATCTGTATTAGCTGTATTACTTTCAGTCCGGACAGCAAACGCTTCGCTTTCAGCGCATTGAAAGATAATAGATGGTTCGTAGTTTTAGACGGTAAGACTATGCCGAAAGAAGGACACGATTTTGTCGGCAACCTTGCTTTCAGCCCCGATAACAAGCACTTTGTTTATACGGCAGGAAAAGGGGACAAGCAGTCCGTTGTGCTGGATGGCAAAGCAGGTCAACATTATAACTTCACTGGCGAACCGGTATTCAGCCCCGACAGCAAACATCTTGCCTATGTAGCGATAGGCAGCAATAACCCGCAATGCGTCGTGCTGGACGGAAAGGAAGGCAAAAAATATGAGGGGGTGAATAAACCCATTTTCAGCAAAGACAGCAAGCATATTGCGTACCTCGTCTCGAAAGGCAATAAGCGCTTTATGGTGATGGACGGCAAAGAGGGACCCGAATATGAAATGATCACTACTAGAGAAATTTTCTCCGACGTTTTCTTATTCGGACCCAATGACAACCGCCTTGCATATATGGCTGGTAAAGACCAAAAAATGATTGTGGTTGTGGATGGTAAGGAAGGGAATGAATACGACCGTATCGGTGGAATGGGAGAGAGCATTGTTCTTTCCCCCGATGGCAAAAGCTTCGCGTATGTGGCAAATATAGGGGAGAAATGGTTCGTAGTAACAAACGATAAGGAAGTACCGGAGTACGATGACATAGTGATGGGTACTCCTATATTCAGCCCGGACGGCAAACGCTTTCTTTATGGAGCAAGGGAAGACAACAAATGGTTTATCGTTCTGGACGGTAACGCAGGGGCTGAAGAGTATGACGGGATTGGTCAGGGAACTCAATTCAGTCCCGACGGCAAACACTATATGTATACTGCAAATGATGAGGGAAAATGGTTCGTTGTACTGGATGGCAAAGCCGGACCTAAGTATGACCGTCTCTTCAAGCCGGCGTTTACGGCAGAGGGGGTGGAATATCTCGCTGAACGCGATAGCGACGCCTACTTACTACGTTGCCGACAACCTTACCCTAAGATTGGCGGTGAAGAAGAAATTTCCGAAATTAAGGTAATAGAAGAAAAAATCGCCAAATTGCCCGAACCCACAATAAGGATAGGAATGTAGAACTCGCCAGAAAAAGAGTCCATAATAATGCTTGAAAAATTTCAAAAGCCCGGACAAAAAACTCGACTCTACAAATCCTGAACAATATTTTAAAATTGTTTAATTTAGATAAACAGCCCTGCTTTTTAGAGCAAGGCTGCTTATCTTTAAGCAAAAATTACAAAAGGGACGGTGCTTGACATTGTGACACTTATGTTGTCCTCCTTTTACACAAATTTTGCGATGCTCTTTTTGTACAATTGTCCCAAGGAAGAATATTGTAGAGGTCTGAATAGAGGATACCCGATTATCTTTTTATATGTTAAACCTGCTTCGTCTTTTAACGATACCTAGAGTCTGCTATAAATTTTTTGCCTTCTATAGTATGAGGGTTAATGTTTTTAATATTTAGCTTTCTCTCCGACAAAGACACGCGCCCTCCAAACCTCGATTCATCACATGATAATACGAACCGTTAAACTTAACCCTCGCTCTTCTCATATATAATAATTGTTATATACCTTATGTCACAATGTCAAGCACCGTCCCCATATTTGCATATTTGCATGTATTTGTAAGCAAAAGTAGACACCTAAGTCTTTCTCTAATCCCCCCTTTTCTCGCAAAAAACCCTAATTTGAGCATACTTTAAACCTACGACCACATAACATAAGTAGTAAAGAAAATAATTGCTACGATTTAAAGAGCTGCCCGGAAAATTTTCCGGGCAGCTCTTTACTTTTACAAAATTCTGATTAATATAGAAGAAAAAGGAGTTATTATTATGCGGAAAAGAATCTGGCTTTACACTGCAATTATAGTTCTAATTGTTGTTATCGCAGGAATTATGTTGTATCGAATGAGGCCAACAGCAGAAAAAGCAAAGCCTTTCGCAGGACAAAAAAGGATTAAACTCTCTAGTCCACAGGTAGTAGGACGAAGTCAGGACGAGCTGCACATAGCCTGGGCACAACTAAAGGAGAACGGTAAGGTAGTAGTAGCAATAGACGGTAAGGTTGACTCGACAGAATACGACACGATAGGTTTCATCCTGTTCAGCCCCAACGGTAAGAGGGTAGCATTCACGGCAGAAGTCGATTCAAAATGGTTTATGGTTGTAGATGGCAAGGCAGTTCCGGGTTTCGACGACATCTGTATTAGCTGTATTACTTTCAGTCCGGACAGCAAACGCTTCGCTTTCAGCGCATTGAAAGATAATAGATGGTTCGTAGTTTTAGACGGTAAGACTATGCCGAAAGAAGGACACGATTTTGTCGGCAACCTTGCTTTCAGCCCCGATAACAAGCACTTTGTTTATACGGCAGGAAAAGGGGACAAGCAGTCCGTTGTGCTGGATGGCAAAGCAGGTCAACATTATAACTTCACTGGCGAACCGGTATTCAGCCCCGACAGCAAACATCTTGCCTATGTAGCGATAGGCAGCAATAACCCGCAATGCGTCGTGCTGGACGGAAAGGAAGGCAAAAAATATGAGGGGGTGAATAAACCCATTTTCAGCAAAGACAGCAAGCATATTGCGTACCTCGTCTCGAAAGGCAATAAGCGCTTTATGGTGATGGACGGCAAAGAGGGACCCGAATATGAAATGATCACTACTAGAGAAATTTTCTCCGACGTTTTCTTATTCGGACCCAATGACAACCGCCTTGCATATATGGCTGGTAAAGACCAAAAAATGATTGTGGTTGTGGATGGTAAGGAAGGGAATGAATACGACCGTATCGGTGGAATGGGAGAGAGCATTGTTCTTTCCCCCGATGGCAAAAGCTTCGCGTATGTGGCAAATATAGGGGAGAAATGGTTCGTAGTAACAAACGATAAGGAAGTACCGGAGTACGATGACATAGTGATGGGTACTCCTATATTCAGCCCGGACGGCAAACGCTTTCTTTATGGAGCAAGGGAAGACAACAAATGGTTTATCGTTCTGGACGGTAACGCAGGGGCTGAAGAGTATGACGGGTTTGGTCAGGGAGCCCAATTCAGTCCTGACAGCAAACACTTTACGTTTACGGCAAATAAAGACAATAAATGGTTCGTTGTACTGGATGGCAAAGCCGGACCTAAGTATGACCGTCTCTTCAAACCGGCGTTTACGGCAGAGGGGGTGGAATATCTCGCTGAAAGCGACAGTATCGGCTGGCTCCTTCGTTGTCGGCTATCTTACCCGAAAAGCGATGGCGAAATTGAAGTATCGGAAGAAAAGATTTCCTGGTTACCCGAACCCAGTGCCGGTAGCGAGAAACCCGAATGCCCCAGCTGTCAGAGAAAGAGAAAATGATAGAACATGATTTAAATATGCGCTGAAAGGCAGAGAAAGGATTCCCAAACTTTGAGGTTTTTTAAATTTACCCTTCTTATTTTATTACTATTTACTTTTGCCTGTACGCGACAAAAGAGTAAGAAAGGTTCTTTAAAAGGTCATTTAGTATTATTCGATGCTTATAAAGAGCAGGTCTGGCCTATTAAGGATACCGGTTTTGCCGGATATTCTTCATTAAATCTCTTTCTAAAAAATCTCGGGTATAATACCGCAGAGAATCATAAGCCATACAAGGAAATCCTTCCAAATATGAATTCTCAGACGCTTCTTGTAATCGGGGTGGCTATGGAAGCCCATTTCACCAAAAATGAGATAAAAGATATACTGAACTTTGTAAGTCGCGGTGGGAAATTACTGATTATAGCCGAGCATGATAATAAGTACGGCTCTTCGGATTTTTTAAGGTCTCTTATAAACGCAGCGGGTTGGGAAATAAACAACGGTCGTGTGATTTCAAATGATACCCTTCCCGGCGTGGGCGGAGCATGGATCAGAACCAGCCTACCTTCTAAGAAGGAGGGTCCTGTCTTGCTCTCCGCTGCGGGTTTGACCACTATAAGAGAGGAAGGCTGCCAAATTCTCCTTACTTCATTTAACGGAGAATATATCATAGCCGGACTTGGAAATTATGGGAGAGGGAAGATAGCAGTACTGGGTGATTCGGAATTTCTATGGAACGCGAATCCCGATTACAAGTGGAAAGGAATCTATCCGCTGTCTTTCTCTGACCCTAAAACAAGAGCGTTTATAAAAGATTTGATTTTCAGTCTTCTTCCGCCCCAGGAAGTATCACTGTCGAATGATTTTCCCTTTTCGAACAAAACCGGAAGTTCACCAAGAGTTTTTGTATACGGAAATGGGGGTTGTTTCAGGAATTATTCGAAATTCTTAACAGCATTAAATAACGCAAATATAGCGGTCTTCAAGTATCGCGAGGGTATGAAAATAATCCCCGGAGATAGAGTAATTGTCATTACCCCTCTACAGAAAACTCCGCAGAAAGTCGTGGACGAGCTTTCTAAATCTGGAAAAGTTATCTTTTTCGGAGATATGTATTCGAGCGTTAAAAGTTATGCAGAATCGTGGAATCTCTTTTTTAAACCGAATAAAATTTATCCGGTACCTTACCCGTTAAACTCAATAGCCGAGAAATACGGTATCAGGTTTCTTCCTTGCTTCGGCGTGAATTTTAAAGACAATGAATACGGGAACATTTTGAATATTCCCGTTTTTTTTAATAAAAAGCGCCTTTATCTTCACAGAGCCTGCGCTATTGAACTCTTAAAGGAAAATAAAAACAAAGAAATATATTTTGAAAATTCCGAAGAAACATTCGCGTGCAAAGCAGGATTTGGCTTAAATCATCCCCTTAAATTTAAAAACTCAAAGGATATAGAAAACCCTGACTTTTTAATTGCTACCGATAATGCATTGGTAGTCGGAGATAGCGATATTATTTCCGACGATTTCTTTCCCGATGCCGAGCAGAGTAGCTTTCTTGAAATGATTATAAAATTTTTAAAATCCTAATGTCAACAAAACAAGTGAAAATTTAGATGATTAAAAGATCTATATATATTTTAAAACATTCTTTTTTTAAGTTTGCTCTTGTAGGTTTTCTCGGAACCGTTACAAATCTTACTATTTTTTATATTTTTGTGGATATTTTTTCTCTTTGGGCAAATGCAATTGCTGTTATAGCCTTTTTTGTGGCTGGTGCGCAGAATTATGTTTTGCACCATAAATGGACTTTCAGAAAAATTATGAGCGGCGAGAAACTATCTTTTCATGGCTGGATTAAGTTTACCATAACAACGTTTTTTGGACTTGCAATAAACCTAATTGTGCTGAACTTAATATTACATTTTTTCAATGTCCCTTATAAGGTGATGGCTCAAGGATGCGGCGTTACTTTTGGAACAGTGTTTAACTATCTGGGTTCAAAGCGTTTCGTTTTTAGAAAAAGCTTGCCGGAAGAGTCTTAATTTTTACGATTTATTATTTTGTATAAGCCGTACTTATAATCTCTGTAATAATATTCTTTTATTATTTCATAATTATATTTATTGAAAATATTTTCCGTAAATTCTCTTTGCACCGGGTCATTCAAATTGGACCAGTAATTATAGTGGACATAGACGCCTCCTTTAAAGCGGTAAAGATGTCGTTCTACTGTCCCCGGATTATATGTCTCGCTCGCACTCTGAATGGCACTTTTTTTATTTAATAAAAATACATATGGAGTATGAGTGAAAATAATCGAATTGGAGGGTAACAACCGGGCAAATTCTACCGCGTATTTGTGATCATTCCTCGCCGCCCATGCTTCTTCGCCTTCTGCCCTTGCAAACGGTAAGAACCAGGTAAAGCTAAATAAAATAAAAAGTATCAAGAATGTTCTTATGGATTTTATTTTGTCTCCTAATAGGTTCCCGGTATAACTAACCCCTAATCCAACAAAAATAGAAATCGGAAGGTATGACAATATAGAAAACCGGACATCCTGTCCAAATTCATAACTTCCGGCATAGAAGAACAAGAATATCCCCCAGAAAACCAGAAACCAGCTCAACAATATTATTTTCTCTTTTATATGATTTTTGTAAAAGAATAGTCCAAGAAGTCCGAATATCGAAAACACCACCGGAAATTCCTTGTTGTTCAGATAAAACAGAGAATTCGTTTTGAGATTATATAAAAAATAATCCAGTGAAATCTTTGCTCCCTGCGCTCCCCAGCTCTGACCCCTGACCGAGTATAGATGCAACAATATAGCCGTAGATAAAAAGAGAAAAAGAATTCCGAAAGCGTAAAGCTCTTTTCTTTTAAATACTCCGGGCTCCTTAATTAAATATATTAAACCTACAAGAACAATTACCAGAAAACTCTCAGTTCTGAAACTCAAGGAAAATGCCAGAGAAGTTACGACAAAGAAAAGATTAACAGGCTTTCTATCCCTTAGATATATCAGCGAAGCCAATACCGTAAGACTGGTAAAGAAAACCGTTGACGGCTCTACCGCACAGGTATTAAACCATTGAATATTCACGGGAATAAGTATATACGACAAACAGGCTATCAAACTCGCAAATATATTTTTAAAAAGTAAATAAGAAATCAAAAATATCAAAATCACCATCAATCCGAAAATAATATTGTTTAGAATAAAGGTAAACAATTCATTTGTGCCAAACGTCCTGAATATAACACTTATTAAATAAGGATAGCCCGGAGGTTGTTTGTTGTAATCCTCGTCGATAATTCTTAATTCGTTATTCTCATAATAACCTTCATTACACATAATAGCCTTTTTATGATGGGCTATGTTCTGAGCGATACTGTTGTAAATGTCTTCATCGTAATATATTCGGTGAACTCTTGGAGAAATAAAAGCAGTTGCCAATATGCCTGTTAACGAAATTGATATTAACAGAAGTAAATATTTGTTTCCGATTTCTTTAAATATTTTTTTGAGATACTTGAAATTGAATATCGATGCGATAATCAAAAGCAGAAAGTTAAGCTCAAGCAGATATACATAATAGATATATAAAAACGACTGAAGACTATTGCCCAACATCTTACAAAAACTCCCCCATTTTAAAAATACAGGTATTTTATAAAACTAAAAACATATCTAAAGAATACCCTGTGCATCTCGATATGTGATTCGCCGTATTTCCTTCTGTATTCATGTGCCGGAACCTCATCCATTGTATAACCTTTCTTAAGTGTTTTTATAATCATTTCCTGTTCTATAGTCGTAATATTTTCACGCAGATCGAGGTCCTTTAATACTG
>Ga0307431_1000718_pt1 | contig 21249 bp, 17 predicted proteins | sample SalMarWE160170MG_FD_202155 | JGI IMG/M metagenome (GOLD analysis project Ga0307431, IMG submission 202155) | Salt marsh sediment microbial communities from the Plum Island Ecosystem LTER, Massachusetts, United States - WE1603-170 | ecosystem: Environmental > Aquatic > Marine > Intertidal zone >...
CAGTACTTTTCTGTAACACTTTGCCTTCTCTTTATTTTCTGGTTGATTTGTTTTAGTGCTTTTAAGTCCAGAGATTAATTCTTCAAGTTTCTCTTTTAATTCTTTAAATTCCCTATCTGTTACCTCAAAAATACCGTTTCCGTAATTGTTTAAAGTAAAATTGAAATCTGTGTTTTCCTCTAGAATTCCTACCAATTCTTCGTCATAAGAAAGATTGAAGCTTGGACTCTTAGCGGTTACTATTCTTTTAACTCTGTATGCGTTTCTGCTCATATCATTTCCTTTCCCTATCATTTTTTAAATTAATAATATTTAATGAAGACTTATCTCTAAGTCTTCAATGAATACTACTTATTATTTTTAATAATTTCTTTAAGTGGCTTTGGCTCAAAGTACAAATCTCTTTCAACATTGACTTCTTTAAGTTCTGACAATGAAAAATATCCCAACTCATCAAAATCTGGTGAAATTCCACTTTTTACCCAGCCAAAAAAAGTATCTTCTCCGTTAAACTCTGCAGCATACCAAGTCCAACGAGTACCGGGTAAAAAGAATTTTACATAAACTACTGCGTTTTTTCCTTTTCCTTCTTGCTCATAAAGATTTGGTATTTTACTACTTATTTCTTTTGTTAATAATTTCATTTCTCCCTCTCCCTTCTTAAAAATAATATTTGACTTCCAGCCGTAGCTCTAAAGAAGGTTCTGGCTGGACGTCAATGTGGAGATTTTACGGTTCTTGTCTGCAAGAATTGAGAGGGATAAATAGCTTTAGCGGTTTATGCTCGCAAAGGAAAATACTACATTGACGTGTAAAGCCAGGTTCTTCTTATCTTTCTTCGGAAGTCAACTATGGCAAGCCTGCAAGGCTTTTGTAATCTACCGCATATGGTATTAGATCTTTCTGCAGGGAGCTCTAAAATATACAATATGTGGTAGAAGTTTTATCGGTTCGGACCATAAAGAAAAGGTAAACCCAGGTTTACCTTTTTGTACTAGTCATAAAATTTAAGGCAGAAAATATCTCGGGTTTACCAGTGTCCCATTTACCCTAACCTCACAATGAATATTAGTACCTGTGCTAAAGCTCGTATCAACCATAAGACTAGTTAATCCCCTTATATTATCTTTCTGTGGGAGGAAGGGTGGGAGATTTCTATAACCATAATAAAACTGTCCTACTAGAGGACAGTTTTATATTTATTTTGTGTTTTTCTAGAATTAGCCAGCTTTTGGAATAAATCTTACATCCAGTTCAGTATCTAAAGCCTCTGCTATTTTTCCTAATATTCTTAATGATGGATTATGCCTTCCGCTTTCTATCCTTGCTATACTTGACTGTTTTGCACCGGTTAGCTTAGCCAATTGTTCCTGAGTTAAATTCTTCTTTCTTCTTAAAGCAAGTATCTGCCTTATTATTCTGTACTCTGGTTCCAGTTTTTCGTATTCTTTTTTAAATTCCGGGTCTTTTAAAAGTTCCTTTTTAAATTCTTCCCATTCCATAATCTTCCTTACTTATCTCCTTTTTATTTTTATATTCTATCATTCTCCCCTTTGCTGTCTCCAGTTCCCTTTTAGGAGTTCTATTTGTCTTCTTTATAAAACCGTGCAAGAGTACAAAAGTTTTTTTAGTATTCAGAAAATAAATAATTCTAATATAGTCTGAACCAAATCTTACTCTTAATTCCCACAAACCTTTATACTCTTTACCGGCAATTTTCTTAACAAATGGAAGACCTAAATATATGCCCTCCGACCTTATATTTTCAATCTCCTGCGCAACCTTTGCTCTTTCTTTAGTCGGTAAATTGACTATAAAATTCCTAACCGGTTCTTCAAGGTTATCTTTTCTGTAAAATACTATCTTCCACATTTAATTTACAATATAACAAACTTGTTATAATTTATCAATCATCTTTTTTAGACAGCTACATGATCGGTACACTTAGTCTTAGCATTTCTCCTGATTCTGCAAGTCTTTTTCCATTCTTAATCTTTTTATTTAAGTAGTAGGGGAAGCAGACAGAGTCTCAAATATATCCAGCTGTTCAAATGTTTGGGCCGGTTTTCTTCCCTCTTCCATTTCCTTTTTTATTAAAATTGTGCAGGGTTTTCCCGGTATAGGCTCTACTACTATACTTATGTAATTGTAGAACTTGGATCTGGGAGAGCTGGCAAAATATTCCTTCTTGGTCCTGTAGTCATATATCCACATCTAATATTCCTTTCTACTCCTTACCGCCAATAAGTTTATTTTGCCTGAAGCTATAAAACCCACCTGAGGCAACTATTATATGGTCCAGTACATCTATGCCTAAGATATTTCCTGCCTTTTCAAGCCTTTTTGTTATTTCCATATCATCGTTTGATGGTTCAGGATCCCCTGAAGGGTGGTTGTGCATAAAAATTACACTTGCGGCATTTGACAGTATGGCGCCTTTATATACTTCCCTCGGATGAACGATTGAACTCGTTAAGCTTCCGGTTGAAACTACCTCAAAGCTTATAATCTGGTTTTTGATATTTAGGTGCATACATATAAATTTCTCCCTGTCAGACTTTAAAAGACTATCTGCAAACTCTGACCTTGCCACTTCTTCACTGTTTTTGTAACTATTACTGGTGGCTTTTATCTCTCTAACCATTGACAGCTCTACCTGTGGAATAAAGCTAAATAACTTCTCTTTCCCTGCCATCTCTCCCCCTTAAACTAAAATAATATTTGACTTCCTGGGTGCAGGAGAAAGAGAAGGTTCTGGCTTTTAGTCAATGTGGATATTTTACGGTTCTCCTGAAAGGAGAATTGAGAGGGATAAATAGCTTTAGCGGTTTATGCTCGCAAAGTAAAATACTACATTTACAAAAGACGGGTTCTTCTATATGTCCATTGGGAAGTTAAATATGGAAAGCAAATAGGCTTTATATATCGTATATATTTCTTTTAGAATCAATAAAATTATCGTATATAAAGGGAGCTTGGATTATTCTGACCATAAAGAAAAGGTAAACCTGGGTTTACCTTTTTCATTTATTTATCTTAAGCTTTTTATAACAATGTAGTCTTCTTTATCAAATGGCAAAACAATGAAAATAGTCTTTGAATGTTGTAGATTGTCATAAACAATTTTTACATTTGATATTAATAACCTCTGCGTTCTTCATTGATTTTCTCATGCTCAATCTGCCTGTTTAATCCTTCAACGTAATAATCGATCCATTTAATAACATTTTTATTATCTTCCTCTTTCCTGAAAGAAAGTAGACTTTCCTTCTTTTGCTGAAAATGTAGACTAGCCGGACCTGCCCAACCTTCAGAAGAGAAATTAGCAATCAAATTATCTAGGACATCTCTTCGGGTTCCATATCTTATCAGTAATTCCCGAGCCCAACAAATTTTCCCTTCCTGCCTAAATAAAACCTTTGGCACAAATGTTGCTAAATACCAAGCCCGTTTTTCAATATCTTGGTCCACCCATTCCCAAACCATATCAGTACCAAAAAATCCTAATTGACCTTCCTCTCCTTCAAAAAGATCTCCGCCTCTCAACCATTCTTTAATATAAAAAGCTCTTGAATCGATAGGCGGTCCAATGTATTTTGTAATTTTTTTCCATATCTCCTTTGGATATTTCTGCGAGATATAATTTATTACTTTATGTGTTTTAGTTTGATATCCTTCTAAAATTGAACCATCTTTACCAAAATGTTCAAATATCATATCAGCTAGTTTGAGACTTCTAGCAGGATATAATTGTACAAATTTAATACCAATCTCTGTCCAGTGAAAATCATCCATTTGATCCCGTCGACCTTGTTTAGGTTTTTTATATAAAGAAGGATGTATTAAAAGCTTAAAAGTAAGTTCTTTTGGTAGTTTATACTTATCTTCACCTCTAATATAAAAGAAATCATATAAATCTAGAGCTATCGAAGCAGCAGCATCATCGGGACTTCCTAGTAAAAAATCTATCCATTGTGTAAAGATTTTTTCAGAAATATTGCTTATGACACTTCCATACCCGAATATTCTTAAATGAGTAGCATTTATAATACCTTTCTTTGCAAGATTTAATATGCGGAGAGCAGCTCTATCGGTCATACCGGACCTCCATGTGAGATTAGGTACCCAACTAGCAAAATCCTTATCTTTTGCTAATTCATCTAATAGCGTTTTCCACTGATCTGGTTTTATTTCGTAAAGCGCCCTCAGATATCCACCCAAGAAATAATCACTAGCATTTTCATTGTTGATTACCCCTCGCTGGGCATCTAATAGCATTGGCAGAAAGATAAAATCCTTATCCTTTTTACCTAATTTATAACCGAATCTAAATCCATTTGCTGCTTCTTGGGTCACCAACCATGGAAGTTCGGATTCTAAAAGATTATTTTCTGCAATGATTTGTTCAACCAAGTTATCAATATATTCTCCTACCTTATCAATTCTTTTTCTGTCTTTATCAAATTTGTCTTCAATTAAATCCATGCCTATATAGCGCTTCATTAAAGAGGGAAAATCATTACCTGTCAGATTATCCCGTAATTGCTCCCATAAATGCTTTATATTTGCTGGTAACTTATTTTGTGTGAAATAAAGAATTGATTCGATTTTTTTAAGTATTTCTTTTTTATTACTATAGGATTTATCAGAGAGTTTAGCTATATCTGAAATAATCATTTCTGATAGTTCAGGTATATAAGTTAAACCTTGAGCATTACCCAGTAGAATATCAATAGCCTTTTCCTGCTCATCTCTCTGAAAATTATCTAGCTTCAAATAAACAAGCTGCCATACACGCTTATAATAATCAATTATTTCTTGTCGATTTTTAGGTTTCCAAAGCTGTGCTTCTTTTAAACCTTGATACTCAGGTCCAACCATTCTTGAGAAACGGCCTGTTTTTAATGCCTTATCACAGGCACCTAGCGTCAGTAGTCTTTTTCCTTTTAAAGTAGAATTAAAAGACTCCTGCAGCACAGGGAAACGTCCATCTAGAGATGCTCCGGTAGGTGCTACCCTATCAGGACCAGGAGAGAATAAATCCATAAAAACTCCACTTGCATTATTAGAATAGCTCTCATTCTCAGCTTCGCCTAAGGCGAGCAGAAGCCTAGCAGCTCCTGGAAATAATTCTTTCCATACAGCAATTCTCTGTAACGCCCATACAACATCCCTCCGACCTTCTTTAAAATTCAAGAGCTCTTCCTTTGTCCATTTACCGATGGTTATTTGGAGACATTTTAAAGCAGCCCCTGGATCAGCATCAGTCAATTTTAAAAAAAAATCACCACCAAGTTTGGTTTTAAGGAGTGAGCCATCAGAAAAAATACCATCTTTTCCAAGTAAAGCTTTAGTAAATTCCTTACCTTTTTCTGTTGTGGTAATATAAGGGATTGTTTCAAAAAAACGTTGGAGTAAATCCATCCTAAATTCTTTTGGAATACTTTCTGCAAATTCATTAAATTTTTCTCTCGTAAGACCATACGACTCCCACCACTCTTTTAAAAGATATATCCTAAACATAAAAGGTGTGACATAGATGAAGTACTGACCTTGGATAATACCTCTTTTTCTCTGCTCTGCAACAATATCCCTAAAATCTTCATAATTGACATTCACTATTGATGCAACCCATTCCGCCTCTTTTGAAAGATTTTTTTCATAGCCCAATTTGCTAAATAGAGATATTCCTTGTAGGACTTTCTTGGTTTTTTTAAAATGGTCAGAATCAGTATTCCGACCACCGATTAAACGATTCATCAGAGCCTCGTCACTTACATCCAAAAAATCTCTTTGATTGCCATTCTTATTAGTAAGATAACTCTCTGTTAGCAAAACTGCTATACGAGGATAACCATCAGCAAATTTGCTTAATCTCTCGATTACATTTTTTGGCAAAGCTGGCACTTCAGCACTAAGAATGCTTTCAATAGATTCTTGGCTTAGTTTATTAATTTTAAAAGATAAAGAAGGTGGTGGAACATTTCCAATTTCATAAGATAACGTAATTAATGCTAAGCGATCACCTCTAGCAGAAAATGAGCGGACGAAATCATCATGCTGCTGTATATCGCATTCATCTATTACCATAATTGCAGATAAGTTAGAATCGTTTTGTAAAGTATGATACAAAGGGGAAAATTTAAAAGAATCTGCGTTTAAATAAATAACTCTTTGTTTGAAATCATCAGATGCTAATACTTCATAAACAAACCTAGTTTTGCCTATGCCTGAAAGTCCTGTAATCCTAAAACAAATACATTGACCACCCGGATTTCGTAACTGATTTGATATCTCTTCAGAAAATTTTTTTCTTTCTTTGTCAAAGACAAACGATTTTGGTTTCCTAATATCACTACGTTCTGCCCATGATTCATATGGCAAACAATAACTTGAGTCATTTTTAAACCATGCAATTAGAGAAGTAAAGCGCTCTATAAACCCAATTAGTTGGCTTGCTGTATAAAGTCTTACTTTTAGATTTGAATAATGAAGTCGACTTAATTCATCTCTGATAGCTTGCTCCCTAGGGTCGGTAGCTTTTGGGCTTGTTATATCAGCAAATAATATAAGAATATAAGTTCCACTGTCATCTAGAATTCTTTTTATTTCAGGTTTTAATGGTTTATTTAAGTTTTTACTGATATGAAGTTCTTTTTTGCAATCTTTAGGCCTTAAATCAGACGATTTAATTTGAAAACCACTCGTCCCTTTTGGGATTACTTCGTCCGACGTTGGATTCGCATCCTTTATGAAAGCATCAATACCACCATCTCCAACATTAATGCACTGAGGAACATTTATAAGGTTTCTCCCAATACCTACTCGACCTGCTTCGGCCCACAAAAGTCGTCTTATACACTCGACAGCTCGATCCTGACCGAGATTTTTTAAATTGCTGACCTCTAAACTGAATAATGCTATATTAGGCATAATATTTAGTTAATAAAATATTTTCAATATTTCCTACCCAATACATTTTTCATACATTTTTTCTATTTTTAAAAATTATAGCATAAGTATAAAATATAATTAAAATAATACCTTCTAATAATTATCTTAAGGTAAAAACATCCTAGGGTTTACCGGTACCCCATTTACCCTAACCTCATAATGAAGATGTGTACCAGCGCTTACACCTGTATTTCCCATAAGACCAATTAGATTTCCCTGATCTATCTTTTCTCCTACCAATACCTTAAACTCACTTAAGTGAGCATATACAGTTATATATGTATTACCCTTATCATCCGTCCCATGATAAATCATAATTCTTTTACCGAAGTTTCCACTGGTACCCACTGCGATTACTGTACCGTTGGCCGTTGCCCTTACTGGAGTACCTGCATTATTGGCAATGTCTATTCCCTGGTGGATATGAGTTATTCTTACTTCTCCAAATTCGGATGTAACTATTCCACTAGCAGGCCATATTGAGGGTATATCAGGATTATTTATAATTTCAGGTATTACGAACTTATCAGGATCAAATTCAGAAGATGGATCAATGAGCGGAAGAATCTCAACCAAAGCAAAAAACCATTCTTTATGTTTTTCATCAAAGCCTTCCGATATCTCTTCATCTGTTAATATGGCAGTTTCAATTTCATATTCCTCTTTTTCATTTAGACCATTTAAAAAATCAGTAACATTATTAACTGTCATATTATCTTCTGAAGTATCGTAATCCAATGATCCAAGAAGTTCTTTAATGGAAGAGTAGCCCTGCAGTTCAAGCTCCCTAACCACTTTATGTTCCTTCTGGGTAACAACCTCTGTAACTGTCTTGCCATTTACTGTTCTGGTCACTTCTTTTTCTGTCTCAATTATCTCGTATTCAGTAAAATTGACCTTTATCAGGTCAAAAATACTCTCATTTGGCCTATTGTCTTTTAGGTAATTATCAAGCCTTATTACATCATAGGCCATAAAAGAGGCCCATTTAATTTCTGACTTATCGGTTAAGGACTTATATAATGTAAATCCTTCCCTGCCTACCTGGGGAAATAAAATATTAAGTGCAACTGAAAATATAAGAAATGGGATAGCTATAACAATAAATAGAAGTATCAGGATTATATGCCAGTATTTTTTAATAAAACCGGCACTATAGGCTGATATTTTAGCTATTGTAATAGGTTCGGCCATTACTTATTTTGAGGCGAATCTTGATTTTCTGTCATAAACTTCCTCGTACTGGACCGGGTCAACTATCTCAAGCTCATATTTTGAGGCTCTTACCTGGATAACCACCCTCTGGGATCCTGCTATAAAAATTCCCTTTCCCTTTGCCCCACTGCGTTTTGAACTGCTCCCTTTTAGTATAGCAAGCTCCTTTTCGCTGAAGCTGTAAAGCTTTTTTATTACCGGTATGTCGGTCTCCCCCATCCTGAAAAAAAGCTTGAAGTAGCTGTTATCTATTATCGCCTGCCCGTAGCGCTCAATTGAGAGAAAGTCAGGAAGGTTCTGGGTTGCGGTAACAAAACTTATCCCGTATTTTCTTCCTCTTTTAATTGAATTGGATAAGAACTTAAGAGTCTGGGGGTTGGAAGGATCTGCAAACTGGTGCGCCTCATCAACATATACCCTTTTGGTCTTTAGCCTGTCAACCTTGCAGAACTGCCAGGTGTCCTTTAGAAGTATATCATACAGCGGCTGGGTAACCGCTTCCGGAAGTCCGGATATGTCAAATACCGTAAAAAAATCGTAATCCCAGTTTGTCTGGCCGTTAAACATACAGCTGTATGCCCCGCTTATATATGGCTGGAGTGATGAGAGTACATTATCCCTTGCCTCCCTGGCTTTAGCAGTGGTTTTACTATCTTTTATCTTAGCTTTCATTACTTCTTTTAGTGTACCAAGGGTGGGAAAAGTCTCAGGAAGCATACTGCTATTAAAACTGATACCCCTTTTCTTGTAAGAGTCTCTTATATCTTCTTCCAGAAGCGCCTCTTCAAAGGGTTTAAGATCCTTTAGTATCCACCTAAAAAACATAATGCAGTCCATAACCTTGGTAGATAGATAAGTCCCTATGTCTTTTTTATCACTGCCGGCATCATCACTGTCAACTACTGTATTTCTTATATGGAACGGGTTTGATACAACCCCAGAAGTGGGGCTGAACTTATACCTTTTCCCCCAGGGGTAGTAAAACTCGCCCTCGAGGTCAAACATTATTATGTAGTCCCTGTAGGGTACATGCCTTATGGCGTCAGTTTTTATCCTGAATGACTTTCCGGATCCGGAGTCAGCTATTATGCATTCATGGGGATTGTTATAAATCTTGCTGTAGGTATCGATTATAACAAGCCCGCCCGATACCACATTTTCACCAATAAAGATTCCCTTAGGCTCCATAAGCTCAGAGGAATCGAACGGTATTATTGAAGCTATATCCTTGGTGGTAAGGTTCCATACATAGTTTTTAGTGATTCTGTTTTCAGCCAGTATGGGAAGGGTTGAAATAAACGGGTCATACCCTTTATATTTTAGTTCCGTTGCCTGGCAATAAGTACTTGAAATCTTTGAACGAAGAAGGTTGGAGAGGGTATTTAGCTCCCCCACATCCGGTGCGGATATCCCTATGGTTATATTTGTATCATAAAGGCTTACATTGTCACTGCCAAGCTCGGAAATCATTTCCACCGCGGTTTCCTTCTGGGCCTGGTATTTCTGGCGCAGGGCCTCGTTCTTTCTTGAATCAAGGGCTTTGGCTCCAATCTCACTTACCGCTTTTGAAAGCTCTTTTGTTATCGTAGCCTTGTTTTTGGGGGTAAGTATTATTGCTATATTTATATCACCCTTTATGTTAAAGACCCTCCTAAGCCACCTGTACTTTTCAACTGTGGCCGGGTATTTTACAATGGAATAAAACCTGTAGATTCTATTTTCTACCTCCAGGTGCCTTCCGTCTTTATAAATCCTTGCATTTTCGGGAAGTATATTTCCTATCTCCCAATCTTCCCTTAAAAGCTCCACCTCCGAGCTCTCTGGATTCATACGCCTGTATAGGAGCGCTTTTATATCACTTCCGGTGAGCCTGTCAACATACATCCCCTGGGACTCAAGCTCGCTTTTAAATGAAAGGTATGCATCACCCAAAAGCTCATCTGCAGAGGTGCAGCTAGCCTCCTTTACTTCAAACACCGCGTAAAAATTAAGGACATTTCTGCTTCTTCCAGCCATGGACTGGATGTGCTTCTTTTGCTCTTCAAGAAGCACCAGTTTAACCTCGGAGTTAAGGCCTTCTTTAAATTTTTCAATGTTTGAAATATTGGTACCGATATTTACGCTTTCCGACTGGATGTATATTCCTATCCTTCCACTGAAGGTGGCAAGAGCCCCCTGTATGGCGCTACTTACCATCTCCAGGCTATCCTCAGATAGGAGCTCCCCGTTTACAGGGCTTACCTTTAAAATTATTTTATATGTGCCGTCTTTTCCTTCAATAAGATCCCCGATACTTTTTACTGGAAGGATAAAGTCACCTTTTCTGGCCTTTTTATCCCTTGATCTTATTCCCAGTAAATCTCTTATGAAAGTTAATGGTTTTACTGTTTCTTTCAAAGTATTTTTCTCCTTCTACTATGTATCTAATAACATCTCTGGCTATAGAAAAACCGGTCTCCTTCTGATGAAACTCACTTGCAAGCCCTATAAGAATCCCTAAGGTTATAAAGCCTGCAAAAAATACCACTGGACTGAAGTATTTTATAACCGCTACAACTATAGCTGCCGCAACCGGAAGGATTACAAAAAAGTTTCTTATGGGTACTGGTCCTATCATTATCCTTCCATCAACATGCCTTGGAAGCTTTCTTTTTTTATAGCTTTCCTCATTCATTATTTAAAATCAGTGCCTAAATATCATAGCCATCATGCCTAATCTTCCGGCAGAACCGGCCGTTGCAACTATGGTGGAAGATGTCCCGGTCCTGTAAAGGTACTGGCGTATTATCTGGGGACCCCTTAGTCCCACTGCAACCGTACCTATGGACAGCACCACAACCAGAACCATATTATCCACCCCGGCCATTATTGAAAGAAGTATCTCCAGGATAAGAAAATGGATAGTCTGAGTAAAAACTATGGATATAGTTTCCCTAATCCATATCTGGAGCCCGTCGCTGCTGTTTATTACCGACAGTGCCACCAGGGGGGAAATTAGTATGGCAATCAGAGTCTCTATATACCTAATGGCCCCGGTAATGCACAGGGCAAGTAGCGCTATGGTTAGGATTAAAGACATAACTGAAAACATCCAGGATTCTTCTGCCACTGCTCCCCACCCGCCGCTTGAGCTCAATGATTCCTCAATCCTAGAAGCGTCTACCCCCACACTTCCTATAAAATTTATAAGGGCATTGTTTAGTGGAAGAAGGACTGATGTAACCACCTTTGGAAGGACATATATTAAGCCTCCAGCCAGAATAATATGGATAAAATAAGTGCCCACAGATCTCTCACTCTGATACATAACACCTGAAACCTGCCTAAAAACAGCCAAAATTACAAAAATAACCAGCAGCCCTCCAGAAAAATACTGTACCCCTTTTAGGTACTGGTCAAAGTTAGTGATATATTTTCCGGGCTCTGTGGGCTGGACGATAAGTGTATTTATAAATTTAATAAAAAACTCAAAAAGGTTCTGGCTAGCGCCAGCAATGCCGTCCCATATCAGGGAAGATATGATTTCTTTTATCCAGTCAATCATTTGCATCTAACCAGGATCCTCCGGAAAAGTTAAACAGAAGCCATTTTATTTATAACGTAATCCGCAAGCCAGGCCAGAAGGAATACACCCCCGCTCATTATAATTGCCCTTCTAATGTTTTTTAGCGCTTCCTGTTTTTCAACTGCCTCACCTGCCTGGTATTTAAACGCCTGTATTATTATAACCACTATGGTAACTACACCAATCAAAGAATACATCCAGACTTTAACTTCATTTAAAATCTCCGCAATTGCATCTATGTACGGCATTAATATCCTTTCCTTAAAGGCTATAAGTTTCAATGAAATCTTCGATTTTTCTAGTAACAGCAAGGAGTATATCCTTTAGCTCTTTTTTATCATTTGCAGTCATTTTTGTTCGGAATGCGAAACTTACCTTTATATCTTTAATTTCTGAGAGAAGATTTTCACAAGTCTTTATCAACTTCCAGGTTGGACTGCGCTTCGGTTTAATCTTAACAGCTTCTTCCTCCGGATATACACTGCGGCTGCCGAACCTGTTCTTAACCTCTTTTGCAAGCTTTAGCGTCTCCTCCCCAGATAGTTTTTTCTCTTTTGCAATTTTAGAAACTTTAAGGACCTCGTCTTTGCCACCCTTTAATTTCCTTAGAGCCCTGCCGTGTTTCTCGGTTAGTTTCCTGCTTCTTATATCATCTTTTACTTCATCGGGAAGATTAAGCAGCCCAACCAGGTCCAGTACTCTCTGCTTCGATAGGCCTAACTTTTTTCCTACTTCTGTCCATGGTAAACACAGGTTTACCTTAAGGGTCTTGATCCCCTCTGCCCGGTCAATGCTGTTAAGGTCCTCCCTGAGTAGATTTTCAATCAGTGAGATAATCATTACATCATTTTTGGATACTCTTCTTATTACTGCCGGAATTGTTTTAAGTCCTGCTTGCCGAGCCGCTAAGAACCTACGCTCCCCGGCCACTATTATGTATTTTCCCCCAGATGGGCGGATGGTAATTGGATTTATAATCCCCTGCTCTTTTATTGAATCTGAAAGCTCCTTTATGGTCCTGTCGTCAAAGGTTTTTCTGGGCTGGTTTCTATCCGGTGCGATACGTGACAGAGAAATATTTACCAGGCCAGTGGGAGTATTAACATCAAAAAGATCACTGGGACGTTCTTTCTTCTTCTCCTTAAAAAATTCAGAAATGGTATCCTCTACACTCGTCCTCTTTTTAGCCACTGCCCATCACCTCCCAGGCAAGCTTACGGTAAGCTTCCGCTGCATCCGAGCTACCAGCATATTCCAGTATTGAGTAGCCTCCTACAGAGGATTCCTTAAATTTTACTGTCTCCTTTATAACAGTATCAAAAACTAAATCCTTAAAATATTTCTTTAGAGTAGCAAGAACTTCCCTGGCATGTATAGTCCTCTCGTTATGCATGGTAGGAAGTATGCCCTTAACTGTCAAATTCTTATTTAACTTTCTTTTTACTTTTTCTATAGTCTGGTTTATAAGGATCTCCGCCCCCCTTAAAGCCAGATAGTCAGTTTCAACCGGAATAATAACTTCATCTGAGGCAGTAAGAGCATTAATTGTTAAAATTCCAAGGCTGGGCGGGCAGTCAATCAAGATATAATCGTATATGCTTTTAAGAGGATCCAGAATATGTTTTAATATCCTTTCCCTGTCCAGCATATTCATAAGCTCAATTTCTGCTTTGGAAAGTTCTATGTTTGAGGGAATAAGATCCAAATTTTTAATTTTTGTTTTAATTATAATTTCATCTGTATTTATATCCTTATCATTGTTTTCCCTATTTATTGCCTCATACAAGGATTTATTTAAATTTTTCATATCAATTCCGCAGGTTATAGTAAGAGATGCCTGGGGGTCGCAGTCCACCAGAAGGACCTTCTTTCCTTTTTCAGCTATAGCAACTCCTAGATTTAGTGCCGTTGTAGTCTTTCCAACCCCGCCTTTTTGATTTGTTATTGATATAATTTTTCTTTTAAAATTTAAATTCATATTATTCCACTTCCCTGATAAATATTAACATAATGTTGTCTAAACAACAATTAATATCGCAAATACTTCCCCTTCTCTTAGGTATCAGTAAGCTTTGTATATTTAGTGGTATTTGTTAGAATTAAATTGTTTTGACATTAGTCAAAATTTATTGCTATTTCAGATAATATGCATATTTGGATAGATTTTATGAAAATATTTCATATAAAAAAGAGTTATATGAAATATGCTTTTCTTTTTACGGCTAACGTCTTACACTTTTCTATAATGAATGAATTTTATTTTTATTTTTTATAGAGAGGGATGTATAGTTTTTCTCCGATACGATTCAATAAGAATTTTTATAGTAACGGATAAATTATAACTTATGACTAAACCTAAAATTACAAGAACATACGGACCAATCCATTTTGAAGACTTAGATCCCCATCGTTTTGAAGATCTTATTCGTCAATTGATTTATGACTACAGAGATTGGCAAAGTATTGAAGCAACCGGCAGAAGTGGGAGCGATGAAGGTTTTGATGTTCGTGCATACGAAAAGGTAGAAATTGTTTCACGTTCAGAAAATGAAAACAATGAAGAAGTTGAAGAAGTTCATCCAATGGAAGGAAATTTATGGATGATTCAAGGAAAAAGAGAAAAAGAAATCGGACCCAAGAAAATAAAAACCATTATTTCTGACATTGATCCTAAAAATCCGCCATATGGATATATTTTAGCTGCATCGGCAAATTTTTCTAAGGAATCATATGATGTATTTCGTGAAGAACTGCAGGAAAAAGGAGTAATGGAGTTTTACCTATGGGGAAAAGCAGAGCTTGAAGATATGCTTCAACTACCAAAGAATGATCGATTATTATTTACTTTTTTTGGCATTTCATTAGTAAGTAAAAGAAGGAAAAGAACAACAGAAATACGATCAGCAGTAAGCGCGAAAAACAAACTATTCAGAACGGTAGGAGAAGGTCATCAATTTCATCAATCAATCCTAGTAAGAGATTTAAAAGACACAAATTATCCGTATGAAAGTGAGTATAGCGATTTTAAAACAAACCCACGATGGAAAGAATATGTTGCTTATAGTCATCACCCACTTGGTTTATGGTGTCATGTTCATGAATATTTCGCATACATAGATACAGAAAAAAAAGAGTGGGATTTTACCAAAGAAGTAGATTTATTTTATTCCCAACGAGAAGATGAAGATGAACGTCAAAAAGCTTTAAAAAAAATGAATCTCGTCAATAATGTTTGGGATTTTTTCCCAAGAAAGAATAAAGGGTACTTTGTTATCAATTGTATAATTAAATATGCTGACATTGCACTAATAGATGATAAGGGCGATGACTATTATGACTTTCCCCATATTTACGTCGATTTTGTTGGCGATAAGGGGCCTTTTGCTGGGTGCAGAAATATCTTAAAAAATAATAACGAAGAAGTAGACCTTACAGAAGACTACAAAAGAATCAATGTATTTCCTGAGAAATTCAAGAAAGAAAAATTTGGGAAAATCTATAAGGATAAAAAGATTCATTTGAATACTGAAAGCCAAAAGGAGTTCAAAGATTATAAAATAGATACTATTTATGCAACTGACGAAAAATATGATTTTCTAAATTCAAGAGATATAATCCAAATAGAAACTCTAGGAAACGAACCAGAAGAGGAATTTATTCAAATTACTCACAAATTTAAAGCAAATGTTAAAGTTTATATAGAACAATCTCTAAAATCTTATAAAACAAAAAGAGATGTCGAGTTACAAATAGGTCGAACGCCTTCTGACGACGAAGAAATAAATGTTTACGAGTTTAAGCAAATTAGTAAACAGGAGTTAGAAAAAAAATAAGGAGTCTTGGATTTGGATCATTCATCCCCAGCCACTCCGCCATATGCCAAGAAAAAATAAAACTGTTATTATAATAGAAAAGTGGTTCCGATAAAACGGAACAAAAAGAAAAGCATACATCATATAACAGCGTATATCTTACTACGGCTTTTACACAAAAGCCTTTGGCAAATTGCTCCTATTGGTGGCAATTTCATAAACTTGTAGACTTTAGGCGATATGCTTAAAATAAGGTATATCTTTTGTTCTTTGATATTTTTGTGAAGGGTTTAGGGCACGATGCTACTGTGCGGAGCAGGGCAACCCTAGCAGCCAATCCATCAACCTAAAGTGGCAGAAAGGAGTAACTACTATGGTAAAAAACGTGCTAAATAGGTTAAAACCATTTATACCTGCTTCCCTAGTTCTGATAGGATGGCTTTCGTTTCTTTTGGGTAACAGTCTAACCAATATTCCCAATGTTTTTACGTTAATCTTTCTATCTGTTGCTAGGGTCCTGCCCTAAGCTCTTCATGCAAGTATACCACTAACACGCATATTTATAGCCTAAGAGGTGTGCAGTGTTAGTAAGGTCTGGTTATAATTACCACTATATGCCACTCGCTATTACTAAAAAGGATTTCAAAGGAGTGTGGCACAGTGTAAATGATTGAACGGTAAATGTTGCTTACATAAAGCAATATAATAAAAAGTCAGGAGAACTAAAATGAAACTTAAGCAATTAAGGCTTCGCAATTTCCGTTGTTTTAAGGAAGAAATATCTATTGACTTCGAGGATATCACAGCTCTTGTTGGAAAAAATGATGCTGGCAAGTCTACGCTTATGGACGCACTCGATATTTTCCTAAATGACATTAATCCAGATAAAGACGACGCATCAAAAAGTGGAAATCCAGAGAATTTGAAGATAATCTGTGAGTTTGCTGATTTTCCTGATAAAGTTATTTTAGATGATACAAATCCCACTAGACTTAGTACCGAATTTCTCTTAAATGCTGAAGGAAGATTAGAAATCCACAAATCTTATAGTGGTAATATACAAAACCCAAAATGTAAAAGTATTGAAGCCTGTGCCATTCATCCAACTATAGATGGAGTTAAGGACCTTCTACAATTAAAAAATCCTGAGCTCAAAAAGAGGGCCAAGGATTTAAACATAAATCTCAATGATGTCGATCAAAGAGTTAATGCTCAAATAAGAGCACGGATAAGAGAACATTTTAGTGACCTCCATCTTAGTCAATCTATGATTCCACTGAATGAAGAGAATGCAAAAAAGATATGGACTGAGCTTTGTAAATACCTTCCTGCATTTGCACTTTTTAAATCGGACCGGGTAAGTACAGATCAAGACCCCGAAGCCCAAGACCCATTAAAAGCTGCTGTCAAAGAAGCTATCAAGGCTAAAGAAACAGAACTTGGGGCAATTACCGAGTATGTTTGCAGTGAAGTTCAAAAGATTGCTAGCGCAACGTTAGAGAAACTCCGCGAAATGGATCCTACTCTTGCAACTCAACTTAGCCCTACTTTTACACCACCTAAGTGGGACAGTCTTTTCAAAGCCAGTATTACTTCGGATGACAACATTCCGATTAACAAACGTGGTAGTGGTGTAAAGAGATTGATTCTGCTTAATTTCTTCCGAGCCAAAGCCGAACAACTTGCTAAAAAAGCAGAACATTCAACTATCATCTATGCTATTGAAGAACCAGAGACCAGTCAGCACCCAATTAACCAACGTATGCTAATCAGAGCTTTATCAGATTTATCTTCTGAGGCACAGATTATAATAAGCACTCATACTCCTATGTTAGCACGTGCCTTACCAGATAGTTCTTTACGATATATTAATATTTTAGATGATAAAAGAAGAGAAATCTTTGCAGGTGGTCCTAAAAATAATCAAATTTTTGCACAATCTTTGGGTGTTTTACCAGATAACACTGTAAAATTATTTATTGGAGTAGAGGGCCCTAACGATATTACATTTCTGCAAAATATATCAAAGGTATTGCGTAACGATAGTATTGATGTCCCCAACCTAGAAAAAATGGAACTTAATGGTGAAATAATTTTCATTCCTCTAGGAGGTTCTAACCTTGCTCTTTGGTCTTCTAGACTTGAAAATCTTAATCGACCGGAATTCCATCTATGTGATAGAGATACTGATCCTACAAAACCTGCTAAGTATCAAGAATACATTGCAGAAGTAAATGCTCGAAAAAATTGCAGAGCTCATAGTATGTTAAAAAAAGAAATAGAAAACTACTTGCACAAGGATTCAATTATGGCTGCATATAAAGAAAACGGTATCAATATTACGATAGAAGCCAATTTTAATTCTTTTGATGATGTTCCTCAAAAAGTTGCTCAAAAGGTACATGAAGTATCTGACAGCCCAAAGACATGGGATGAACTTACAGATAAAGAAAAGGAGGAAAAAGAATCAAAAGCAAAGCGTCTGCTGTGTTCACGAGCTACAAAATATATGAACAGCACATTATTGCATGAGGTTGATCCAGATAAAGATCTCCTACAGTGGTTTCAACATATAAAAGATCTTCTAAATATAACAGGTGTTTAACCTTGTTATTAAATCGAGCCTACATGATAGAGTAAAAGCAAATATACCATTACTCAAATAAAAACATCTAAACCTTAGTTTCTAAATTATCGGATAGTAAATTTTATTGTAGTTGAAGATAAACCGAATTATAATAAATTTGAATTATAACTGTCCATAATTTTATGCACCCATGTGATACTACGTGGAAGACATAAAGATACAAGAAATAAACTAATAATATGAAAAAAAATATTTCAAAATTTAAATATGACTTCGCAATTTCGTATGCAGGAGAAGAAGAATATATAGCTCAAAGAATTTTTCAATCGATTAAAGAAAAACATGGCAACTATTCAATATTCCTTGCATCTAAAGAGAAACATCAGCTGATTGGGCAAGATGGAGAAGATTTTTTTAAAAATTTATTTAAAAATTCTAAACAAGTAATTGTTATATTGTCGGAGAATTACAAGAGAAAAGAATGGACTAGATATGAATGGGATATAATAAGAGAAAGAAGTATAGAACATAGGTGTATCCCAATTATGATAGGTGATATAAAAATCTTAGGCTTACCTTCACATTTTATATACTTACCTTTTTCAAATAATTTTGAAGAAATAGCTTCTTTATGTATTAAAAAATTACTTTTATTTGAATATGATATGGGTATTATAAGAGAAACAGACTTTCAAAAAATGGTAAATGATTTACGTAGTAATTCAAGAGGAGCAGTTGATAAAGCATTCCAATTAGTTGTTGATAATAGGCAACGAACACCCCTCGAAAATATTTACTATCCAACAGATAATTATAATAAATCTTATAAGATAATCTCAGAAGAGGACTTTCCATCTTCTGTTATTACCAGGTTAAAAATAAAAATTGATTTACCCGACAATTTAAATAAAGATGAAGTTGTTTTTAACATTAAACATTGCACCGTTTATATTTTTAATAAGAAAAAACCTGACGCACTAATAATATTTATCTATTCCCAAAAAGCTTCAAATTTTCAAGGATTTGAAAATAAATTTAATGTTGCAAAGGCTGAATTTGCACCATATGGTGATTGGGACCAAGCTCAAGAAGGGTTTGTATACAATTTACCTTCCAATAAATTTGATTGGAATATAGAATTTGAGGAAAGCTATTTTGATAAAAGCAAAAAAATGAAAACAGCAAACGAATGTGCTAGAGATTTAATCCTTGAAATATTAAAAAATAAAAATAAGAATGAATAACATTCAGCAGGAATATAATATAAAAAGCATACAACGAATTGTATTAATATGAAAAGTAATGAATATTGATTAAACATATAGAAGCTTGATAAGCAAGCCGCTTTCAAACTGCTGTACATTTCATATACCTAAATTTATTCTTCAGTTATTTTCTTAATGCCAAAGTCAAATTTAAATATATCAAGAATTTTCTTCTCAATATTATCATTAATATAAATATATAATATTAGCTCGGTAAAATTTCCTAAAGAGAGATAATCATCAAAAAGGGTTTTATATAATCCTTGTGACTTTTTGTATGTAGAATGGAGTAAATCATAGGTTTTCTTATTTAAGAAAAATGATCTTGTAATTCCATAGTTAGATGGAGGAAATTTTCTAAATTTATAACCAATATCACTGGATAATTTTCCTAGCGAATAATTAAATAGATTATTATAAAATTCAAACTTACTTTTTCCTTTATATCCAGCATAAAAATCTAAAAAGTCACATATTACAATATAGCCTGGATTTATTCTTATGACTTTTCTGATATAGTCTTTTTCCCTTCTCCTATTAACCATACCTGAATTACTTTCCCTTGACTTGTTTACAGTTTTGTTAACATTTTTAGCTAATAATATCATATTTAACCCTTTTCTTTAAAATTTATATTTTGTGTTAGAATTATTTAAAATTAAGATTTATATTGTTTTTTATAGCATAGGCTTTAACAAGTGATATAAACATTGCACCTCTACTTTTTCTAATTTTCCCAGTAAGATGCGTATCCTTAATAATACTTAAAAATATCCTTATTCGCTGCTCTGATATCTTATCCACTATAGTATGGAATGCCCCCAGACTATGATTATCATTAAGCTCTTCTGCTATTTCTCTGGCTAGTTCCTCTTTTTCTCTGGATCTACATCTTTTTAATCCAGGATTATTTTCTACCTCACTGTTTTCGGAATACTTTCCTTTTGAATAAGTATGACTTTCTAGCAGCTTCCTTTCCTTTCCAGAATTATCAGGCTTTGTGAGATTACATTTTCCCTTATCTTTTAGGGATTCTTTTATTTTTCTCCTGATATCGTTAATATCTTCTTCGTCTTCGGTGTTTTTTTCTTCTACCGCCTCTCCAGAGTTTTCCACATCCTCTTCTCTATCGGCTCTCTTAACGTTATTTAAACTGGTGTTTTTAATATTGGTATTGTTAGGGTGCAGGTCATTCACCAGAGGTGATGCATGGTCTTCACCAGGGTGGTGCATGTCATGCACCACCTTTTCCTTATTATCTTTATTGGACTGTTTCTTCTTAACAGACAATAGAGTATATAAGTTAGAAGTCTTTGATTTATTGTATTTATTTATTCTTGATTCCTTTTTTATAAGGCCCTTCTTAACTAGAGAGTTTATAATCATTTGAACCTGCCTTTCAGACATGGAGCCTTTTTTTGCAATAGTTGGAACACTTGGAAATGCTTTATCTTCTTTATCTACATATCTGGCAATAACTATATAAATCATTTTTTCATAAATAGTTAAATCTCGCCGGTCAAGCAGATCATTTTCAAGGTAAAACCAATTTCTTACCCGTCCATCCCTTAAGTTATTTTTGCTCATTTCAAAGCTCCTAGCTTAAGTCTTTATCTAATGCAAAAAGCCCGGAATTATACCGAGCTTTTATATTTAAATAACTTTGATTTTCTTTTTAAATTTAAGGTTTACGCTAGGTGAACTACAGGCCTCACTCGCCCAGCGAAAGGTCTTGTCGCTAGGCGGACTGTCGATGAAGTTAATGAACCCTGGGAGATTAGGACCTCCTTTATCACCCTGTTTTTTACATCCAGGAGCAATACTCTAAACTGTTCTTTCTTTAAGTCTTTT
>Ga0307431_1000725_pt1 | contig 21075 bp, 19 predicted proteins | sample SalMarWE160170MG_FD_202155 | JGI IMG/M metagenome (GOLD analysis project Ga0307431, IMG submission 202155) | Salt marsh sediment microbial communities from the Plum Island Ecosystem LTER, Massachusetts, United States - WE1603-170 | ecosystem: Environmental > Aquatic > Marine > Intertidal zone >...
AACGGTTTTGCTTTCATAGCATTTCCTTTCTTAATGACTTGGTGTGGTTGGCCCCAGTGAAATACGTTACACTGTCACTTCGTGCCCCATTTAACTAACGGCTAAAACGGATTGAACGGAGCAAAGCCGAAATGATCGAGGGACATCCATTTGTAAATCAGAAACTCATTCAAACGTTGAAAGCGTTAGTATCGTTATGATCGTTGAGAGCGTTTGGACTATTGAGAAAAATAAGCATGAGAAGAGGTTTTATCTCCTATACAAAAGCACTATTAGGTGAGTGTGCTTTTAGTCTTACATCACTCCAGCTTTTCTCCTGCGGCCTCAAGCGTTCGTTGATACAAATCGTGGCTTATCCAAAAGCCGCTTTGATAAACAAGCCGGTCTAACTCGGGCTTTAAAAGTTCGATCACCTTCTCACTTTTGGCCCTCAGAAGCAGACCTATGATCCCTGTCTTCGGTATCCCATAAAGATCAGCAACCCGCCTCGCCTCCGTTTCGTCAACAAGGATAAGGGCCGCCTTTCTTTCCACTGCAAGTGCGATGACTTCCGCCTCGCCGTCATCCAAATCCCTCTATAAAGCTCGAACAAATGCAGTGCCACAAGGCGCTTCGACAGTTATCCAGCCCGAACTCTCACACTTTTGAACTTCTATAGCTACCAGGCGTCCTTCTCCAAGATCAACGACTTCTTTCCACACAGCCCGAGGGACAACTACCTGACCAAAAAACTCCTTCAACAGTCCAAGCCGGCCGATATTTCCCAAATGGATCAAGGTGGACGCATCACTAATGACCAAGGCCATAGCGTATATCTTCCTGAAGGTCTTCTGTCGTGTAATGCCTTGCTATACGGCGCTTTCCCAGTAACTCCTCAAACTGCCACCGTGTCATGCGGGCAAGCAACCGGGCCTTACCCAAAGAAAGCACGCCGCGTTGGTACAAAGCAAGGGCCAGCTCCTTTCGAAATTCATCTTCCATTTCCTTTTCCGGCAACTTGGTCCCCTCCAAGACCGCATAAGGAATCTCCAGCGTTAATCCCTTGTTTTCCATCTGCTTACCTCGACATTATTGTAGTGTTACGCTAAAAATACCAACTTCTTAAAGAGATATCAAGCCAAGAGGTGGACGGACGCAGTAATGGGGGACGCTCGTGCAGAGATTGCATAACTTTTTTACCCCAAGAGCGTTGAGAGCATATATCTGGTCCCGGTTGAATACCTGCGGGTGCTCATCTGGAGCCCCCATGTTACATAGCCTCTCAGGATTTAACGGGGTAAAAATTCAACGCGATAAATCTGTCGGGCCCCGGTGAAATGCCATGGTCTTTATTTATTAGACAGGATTTACCCCAGTGAAATGGTCTTCGAATTTCACGGGGCAGGCCGGATTGATTGGATTTGTTTATTTTCTCAGTTTCCGCCTGCCCGCAACGCTCTCGCTTGCGAGGCGGGCGGGGAAAAAACTGAGAAAGACAATCCTTTTACGGCGGAGGAAAATTCTGGTTTGTTTTGTTGATAAACTATTTAGCTGTTCAGCTCATTAGTTTATGAGCTTGGTAGCTCTTTTCTCCGTTTCTCCCGTTCTCCGGTTCACCGATTCTCATAGCTGGCCTGTCTCGTCTGTCTGGTCTATTTAGTCGGTCTCGTTGATTCAGTGTATTCCTTTTTCTCGCTAAGCTGGTGACCTTGAAATACGCACTCTCTCCCCTTTGATTGTGATTATTGCTCCAGCATCCAGGTCCTGCGAATGTTCACGAAGCAGTGTCTCCATCAATTTAATTCGCCTTTCAGAAGGTACATCGGGCAACCGAATTATCCCGGAATGGGCTATCCGATCAAGATAGGCGATCTGGCCAAAATCAGTATCTATAGTTATAAGAGTCCTTCCTTGCTCATATGCTATTTCAAGTAACGCTCTGTCACCAGGATCCGGACCAAGTGTGCGCGATTCAAGCACGTCATGCCCCTGACTATTGAGCCATTCAGCCAATCTTCGACCTGCGCACCGATCAACAAGGAATCTCATCTAATGCCGGCCTCTCATTCGGCTGTCACCCGGACACTGTCAAGAGAATCCTGAGCAATGACGGCATGGGCATAGGTAAAGCATGCCCTAATATCTTCCGGCTCAAGCTCCGGATAATCTTTCAGGAGTACTTCTACCGTCTCTCCCTGAGCAAGCAGGCTGAGGATTAATTCAACCGAGATCCTCATCCCCCGTATAATGGGCTTACCGCCAAAAATTTTGGGGTTCGCGGTGATCCGACTCATCAGTTTCTCGTCTGCCATTGTTGATTTCCTCCTCAAATACTAATGAAGCGGGATATTGGTAAAAAAGTACGTTTTATCCTTTCTCGTGAAACCGATCCTACGGTGTGTCTCGTCTATCTCGTCTGTCTGGTCTATCGGGTCAATTAGCTATTAAGCTGTTCAGCTCATTAGCGTATGAGCTTAGTAGCTCTTTTCTCCGTTTCTCCCAATCTCCCTCCGGGGCGTAGGCTCCTACAGGCCGGAGGCCGGTTCACCTTGGGCTCAGAAAGGGGCTTTCAAGGAAAAAAGATATCAGAATCTCCAAGGGAAATGATCCTCCACAATTGCGTTTCACTGGCGGTGAAATTCAAGATTCCGGAGTCAATATTCAACATTCACAGAGTAAGGTTATCCGCACTCAAATTTGTTGATGCTGTTTTACACTTCGCTCCAGTCTTCAAGCAACAGCCCCTGCACCCGTTCAAATTCTTTGACATTGTTTGTTGCCAGTATCAGGCCCATGGCCCTGGCTTGACCGGCAATCATCATATCATAAGGTCCTATGGGCTGACCCGTACGATAAAGCTCAGCCCGTATCCGTCCAAAATGATATGCGGCTTTGTTGTCAAAGGGCACCACTTCAAGCCGGGCGGCCATGGCCTCGATGTCCGCCAGATTCCGTTCCACATCTTGTGAATGTTCCGCGCCAAACACCAATTCACCTAAAGTTACAGCAGAAATGCCCATCTGGCCGTGATGCTGCTGAAAACGTCTTTTCACCTGCTGAGGACGGTTTTTCATGGTATAGATGACAATATTGGTGTCCAGCAGGTACTTCAGCATTACAAGGTCTCCCGGCTCTGGTCTTCCGGCTGCCTTCGCTCTGTCATAAAGTCACTGGAAACCCCCGGCCTATTAAACCACTCATCCCAGGATTGGCCCGCCGGCGCAATCATACGTTTGTTGCCAATCGCAGTGATTTCAACATCCTTCACGGAATCCGGAAAGGCAACTTCTATGGGCAGGCGAACAGCCTGACTCCGGTTGCTCTTAAAAATTCTCGTTTTCACACAAGCCATAACGATACCCCCATAAAAAATGTATTGGTTTTGGAATATTATAAAATCAATGTGGGATATGTCAATGGGATATACATCTGGTCTGGTTGGTTAGCTGTTCAGCTCATCAGCTCATGGGCTTAGCAGCTCTTTTCTCCGTTTCGCCCGTTCGCCCATACTCCGGCTCACCGATTCTCTTAGATGCTGTGTTTGGTGCAGACTGCTATTACGCCTCTATAATGCCATTTTTTTCGAGATAGGAGATAACCTTACTTACGCCTTGAGCAATGGTAAGGTTGTCGGTTTCTATGGTGAGCTCGGGGTTCTCCGGTTCTTCATACGGGGCGGAGATGCCGGTAAATTCCGGGATCTCCCCTGCCCTCGCCTTCTTATAATGGCCTTTGGAGTCCCGGTTTTCGCAGACCTCCAGAGAACATTTGCAGAATATCTCTATGAACTCCCCGTCCTTTGCAAGGGCCCTGGCCCTTTGCCGGTCTGCCCGGTACGGGGATATGAATGCCGTCATATTGATGATGCCTGCCTGCCTGAAGAGATTGGCAACCTCTCCGATCCGGCGGATATTCTCCTCGCGATCCTCAGGGGAGAAGCCGAGGTTTTTGTTCAGGCCGTGCCGGATATTATCCCCATCCAGGATATAGGTGATGTGGCCCCGTTCAAAGAGGGCCTTTTCTACCTCTGTTGCCAGGGTGGATTTGCCTGATTGGGGAAGTCCGGTGAACCACAGGGTGACGCCCTTTTGTGCGAGCAGTCGTTCACGATCCTCTTTGGTGATGAAGGAGTGGTGCCAGGTGATGTTCTGGCTTTTGAGGGAGTCTGGGCTGGTTTTCATCAATATTTTCCTTTCTCTTTTTAGACAGGATTAACAGGATTTATTGGATCTATTTATTTTCTCAGTTTCCGCCTGCCCGCAACGCTCTCGCTTGCGAGGCGGGCGGGGAAGAAATTGAGAAAGACAATCAGCCGGAGGCTGATAAATCAGCCAAAGGCTGAGGGGAATTATGCTCTGTCTGGCTAATCAGCTTATGAGCTTACTAGCTCTTTTCGCCGCTTCACCGATTCTCACATCTAATCTGTCTCATTTAGCTACGAGTTCTTTTTCAATCCTTTGTAGTAGTCGAGGAGGATTTCGAGGACCTCAGGGCGGCTGAACTCCGGCGGCGGCATCTCGTCATTGGAGAGCATCCTTCTGAGTTCTGTCCCGCTTATCAAACACCGGTCCTCAGGACGGTGAGGGCAGGTCTTAAGAGAGGCCATTGCCTCACATTTATAGCAGTAAAAGGTCCAGTCGATATTGAGGGGCTTGATCTCGAGATCATCCGGGTTGAGGGTTTCAAAGATTTTTTGGGCATCAAAGGGCCCGTAATAGTTGCCCACACCGGCATGGTCCCTTCCCACGATGAGGTGGCTACAGCCGAAGTTCTGCCTGATAATGGCATGCAGAAGGGCCTCACGCGGGCCGGCGTAGCGCATCTCCATGGGATAGACGCGCATGACAACCCGTTCTGTGGGATAGTAGTTCTTGAGCAGCACCTCGTAGCATCGTATCCTCACCTCGGCAGGGATGTCATCCTCCTTGAGGGCTCCCACCAGAGGGTGGATAAAGAGTCCATCGCTTATCTCGAGGGCTATCTTGGTGCAGTATTCATGGGAGCGGTGGATGGGGTTTCTGACCTGAAAGGCGGCAATGGTGGACCATCCGCGTTCGTGGAAGATTTCCCTTACCTCAGCCGGCCGGGCATAGTATCCGGGGAAACGGGAAGGGTATTCGCCCTCGCTTAGTGCCGTGACCGCTCCTCCCAGGAGGATTTCTTCCTGCTGGTAGAGTTTTTGTACCCCGGGATGCTTTGCATCAGTTGTCCGGAATATGCTTTGTGCCTCCAGCTCCTTATCATAGGTGAATTTCTCCTCAAGGAGCATCATGCCCATAATCTCGCTATTCGCACCATCCGTTAAGGCCACCTCTTGGCCTTCTTTTAAAAAATCTGCCTGTCCCTTTGTAACTGATAGGGTGATAGGAACCGGCCAGAAGGTTCCATCGGTGAGGTGCATATCCTGGATCACGCCATGATAATCTTCCCTGGTCATAAAGCCCTTTAACGGGCTGAACGCACCCATAGCGAGCATGATCAGGTCAGAAACCTCGCGGGAGTTCATCTCTATTTGGGGCAATCCCTTGGCCCTTTCTAATGCCTTGCTGCGTTCTTCTCCTTCAGCCAAGAGGGGGTTCAGTGTTCCACCGTGTGGTGATATGGTCATGTTCGCTCCTTTCATAGTTCGATCTTATTAGATAGAGGCACACATTGTATACCATTTTGTGGGACCAAATTGGAATAGACACTTCTTGTTTTTCTCGACAGTATGAACAGGATTTGAGATTGTTTATTGCCTCACCGCTTTTCAGACGAAAGTGGTGAGAGTCAATCCCGCCTAAAGGTGGAAAAATAATAGCGTTCCTATTTGCATTGCTTGGTTCCGGGTTCGTAAGCTGATGGCTGATAACAGATTTCCCATAGGGCAAAGGGCATTTAGATAAAATTAAGGACGTAAAGAATGGCAATTGCCATACAACCTATAAAGATATTCATTGGAATACCGATTTTCAAAAAATCCTTAAACCTATATCCCCCCGGACCATAAACCATCAGGTTTGTTTGGTAGCCAATGGGAGTTGCAAAACAGGCAGATCCAGCAAGTGCAACGGCAATGAGGAAAGGGCGGGGATCGGCGCCTGCCTGGGTTGCTGCTGATAACGCGATAGGAAAAAGCAGGGCGGCTGCCGCATTGTTGGTGATGCTCTCTGTGTAGATGCTCGTCATGAAATACACGCCGGCTAATATACCAAGAGGGCCTAACGAGCCAACCGAGATAATCAACTTGTCCGCCAGGAAATACGCTACACCGGAGTTATCCAGGGCCCTGGCAATGCCGAACGAAGAGGCAATTATGAGAAGCACACCCCAGTCAACACTTCGTCGTGCCGCCTGGGGGCTAATGCATTTTGATAGAATAAGTATTACGGCCGCGATGCAGACCGAGGCCAAAATCGGCAATATATTAAATACCATTGACAGGATCATCAGGACAAGGATGAAAAACGAAAAGAACGAATACCACCGTGGTTTTGAAGGAATTTTTTCAGACTCAGACACGAGATAGAAATCCTTTGAATTATACCAATCCCTTAAGAAGTCCGGTCGTGCCATAAGGAGCAACGTATCCCCTGCCCGGAGCACAATATCGCCGACCTTTTTCTGGATTCGCTCCCCGCTCCTGTGGATTGCAAGGATTGCTGCATTATAGCGACCTCGAAAATTGCTCTCCCGTACATTATAGCCAATTAACGGGGATGCAGGAGATATGACTGCCTCAAAAGCCTTCACCTCATCGGAGTTATAATTTTTTAGGTCAAATCTACTATCCTTTAGCACGGTGAGACCTGGTGTCTTCTGGAGTTCTATGATGGTCCCCGGTAATCCGGTAAAGAAGAGTCTGTCTCCCAATCGGATCTTCTCATCATGCCCAACAGGGGCTATTATTTCTTGATTACGTTCTATCTGGAAAAGGAATACCCCTCTTAAATGCCTCAAGCCTGCCTCTTCAATGGTATTTCCAAGGTATTTGTAATTGGTTTCTACTTTCAACTCAATCACAAACTCCCTTGTCTTTTCGCCGATTTCAACCATCGGCTCTTTTCTGTCCGGCAGGAAATGGTGGCTGAAAAGTGAGACAGCCCCAACACCGATGATCATGATGGGGACCCCTACCTTTGAAATCTCAAAGAAGGACATGCCGTCAAGACCATTTTCAATCATCAACCCATGGACAACAAGATTGGTACTGGTGCCGATGAGCGTGCAGGTGCCTCCCAAGATCGCTGCGTAGGAGAGTGGGATAAGGAATTTAGAAGCTGAATTGTCGTTCTTTCGTGCCCATGAGGTAATAACCGGTATGAGCATGGCCACAATGGGGGTGTTGTTAAAGAATGCCGAAATAAAAGACACAGGGAAAAGAAACCGAAGTAGTCTCACCGAGGTGCTGTGTATATCATTGCCGAGAAAAATATCTCCTAATCGATTGAGGACACCAGTTTCCTGCAGAGCTCTTGCGACAATAAACAAAAACCCAACCGTAAGCATACCGCTGTTTGAAAACCCGGCAAAGGCTTCCTTCAGGGTGATAACCTTACCTACAATCAACAGCAGCAAGACCGAGAAGATAGTAATATCAGGGTCAAAGAGCTCTTTGACCAAGGCAACTGTCATGAGGACTAAGAGAATGAGCGTGTACCAGAAGGCAAAATTTTCCATATTTAAAAACATTCAACAATGGAATTGACTACGTACTCCTGCTGGTCAAGGGCCAACTCCGGGTAAACCGGCAGTGCCAGGCTCGTCCTTGCTGCCTCCTCGCTCACGGGACACGCGCCCTGTTTATACCCGAGATCTTTAAAGCACTCCTGAAAGTGCAAGGGGACCGGGTAGTAAACCTCCGTGCCGATACCCTTATCAGAGAGATACGCCTTAAGTTCATCTCGACGGGGAGTAGCTATCACATACTGGTGATAGATATGATAATGGGTAGCGGGGGATTGTCTTCCGGGATTCGAAACAGGGTTCTCCTCCGAAACAGCATCTTTCCATATGGGCTTGGGAGGCCTGATCAAGCCTTTGTCCACAAGACCGGTGGATTGCAGCATCCTATCATACCGTGCTGCGTTATCCTGCCTTTTCGCCGTCCAGGCATCCAGATACGGAAGCTTCACGGACAACACGGCCGCCTGGATAGCATCAAGCCTGAAATTGCCGCCCACAAAGGTATGATAGTATTTGGGTTTGGATCCGTGAACCCTAAGGATTTTCAGTTTTTCCGCCCGCTCAGGATCATCTGTTACCACCATACCCCCGTCTCCGAACCCGCCAAGATTTTTGGTAGGGAAAAAAGAAAAACACCCATACTTCCCCATTGATCCGGCCCTGTGAATCTTTGAAGGCATTGAAATCTTCGAGGCATACTCCGCGCCTATGGCCTGGGCGGCATCCTCGATGACCGTCAAGTCCTTTTGCCGTGCGATCTCCAAAATTCGGTCCATGTCGGCACACTGCCCATACAAGTGGACCGGAATGATGGCCCGTGTTTTCGGCGTAATCCTTTCCTCGATCAAATCCGGATCTATATTATAGGTATCGGATTCAATATCCACGAATACCGGCTTTGCCCCAAGCCGAGAGATGACACCGGCTGTAGCAAAAAAAGAGTAAGGCGTGGTGATCACTTCATCTCCCGGGCCGATCTCCTCTGCCATAAGGCAAACCAGCAGGGCATCAGATCCGGAACTAACCCCTATGCCGTACGTGCTGCCGGCATAGGCAGCTATCTTTTCCTCAAGATCGGCTACTTTTGGGCCAAGGATAAAATGTTGCTCTTCTAAAACCCCCTCAAGGGCCTCAATTATCTCCTCTTTAATCGTTTGGTACTGGGCCGTAAGATCCAGCAGTGGTACTTTCATCATCAGTTCCCTCTCTTTCTTCTCGTATCTTCTCGGGCTCTAATTTCCTATATCTCCTCTTGCATGCCGTGCAGTATGCCGCATCCCCTTTGAAATCGAGCTGAATGCCGCAGGCGCACATCCAGCCCTTCCGCTTCGCCGGGTTTCCCGCTACCAGGGCATAATCGGCTACATCCTTGAGCACCACGGCCCCTGTTCCGATAAAGGCATACCTTCCAATGGTGACGCCACAGAGAATCGTTGCATTGGCGCCTATTGTTGCTCCCTTTTTCACAAGGGTGGGGCGCAGCTCGTGCATCCTTTTAAGGGCGCTCCTTGGATTGTAGACATTTGTGAACACCATGGATGGTCCACAGAATACCTCATCTTCCAGGGTCACCCCCTTATACACGGAGACATTATTCTGTATCTTGCAGCCATCGCCGATGGTGGCATCCGGGCCTATAACAACATTCTGCCCGATAGTACAGTTTCTTCCGATGCGTGATCCGGACAGGATGTGGGAAAAATGCCATATCTTGGATCCGGAACCAATCTCAACCCCCTCATCCACATATGCGGATTCCTGGACGAAGTAGCTCTTAGCTCTTTGCTCATCGTTCATAGTTATTTCAGAGGACACTGATAGTTGATTCAAACTGATCTTGCGTCCATTTTCGTTGAGGGATTTCTGAGATGCGTGGAGCACCTGGAGCACGCGGAATCCCTCTCTGCCATCGGTCTTGGGGGACTTTGTTTCAGAAACGCACTCTATGAAATGCCTGCACTCTGCCTTGAGCGGTTCTTCCATGGTAAGGGGTACAACCTCTGCCTTTGCCTTTGATGCCACCGGAACCCTTTTCAACCACTCTATACGATGAGGAAAGAGCAGGAGTTTCTCTTCGCTCAGATCATCGAACACCGCCATCTTTTTATCACCAACCACCACCAGTTTTTGCTCCTTAAAGGGGTGGAGCCAGGACACGAAGATATGCGCCTTCACGCCGCTCGGAAAATCAAGCGTGGTGAGAGTTGTGTCCGGAATATGTTGTTGAAGGTACTCTCCTCCTGTGGCATAAACACTCTGAGGCATTTCCTGGAGAAGCATGAGAATCACCGATATGTCATGGGGCGCGAAACTCCAGAGGATGTTCTCCTCGGTCCGAATCTTGCCGATATTCAGGCGGTTTGAGTAGAGATACCGGATCTTGCCCAACTCTCCTGCATCCACGAGGTCCTTCAACTTGATCACCGCACCATGATATTGGAGTATATGCCCTACCATCAGAGTGAGTTTCTTCTCATCAGCGAGTTGGATGAGGTCTCGACCCTCTTCCTCGGTGAGGGCAAGGGGTTTCTCCACGAACACGTGCTTTCCCGCCAGAAGGCATTTCCTGGCAACCTCATAATGGGTTGCCGCAGGTGTGGCTATGGCTACTGCATCGATCTTGGTCGGGTGGTCATTGAGCAAGAGATCCAGATCCTGGCACGTAGAGATGCCGGGGTATGTCTCCTCGAATCTGGAGAGCACGCGGGGGTCTTTGTCACAAATAGCAGCAAGGCCTCCTAACTCATGAAGATTTCGCACTAAATTCTTCCCCCAGTAACCGGACCCTACAACAGCGGTTTTAATCATGTTTGTTCCTTTCTTTGAGCTTTCTTGCTTTCAGCTTGAGGGGCATCGGTTATCCCTCTTCCAACGCCCATGTAGGTGAAGCCCAATTCGGCCATTGTTTCAGGATCGTACATATTTCTCAAATCCAAGATCACCGGTTTTTCAAGGAGTGATCTGATTTTTTTGAGCTCAAGGTTCCTGAACTCATTCCACTCGGTGACAAATACAAGCGCTTCTGCCCCTTGCGCTACCTCATAGGGCGTGTTGCAGTATGAGATTCCTGCATCTCCTATCGCTTTTTTAAATTCTTCCATGCCTTCAGGATCATATGCCTTTACCGTGGTTCCTTTGCTCAAGAACGTATTCACGATATCTATTGCCGGGGATTCTCTAACATCGCTTGTGTTCGGTTTAAAGGTCAACCCCAGGATACCGATCGTCTTTCCGCGCAAGGAGCCCAGGAGTTCTTCCGCCTTCCCTACCATCCGTAACCGTTGGGTCCTGTTTACCTCGATCACTGCCTCAACTATGCTAACCGGCGATCCCACTGTTTTTCCCAGATGGGCAAATGCAAGGGTATCCTTGGGGAAACAGGAACCTCCATACCCAGGCCCAGGGTGCAAGAATTTCTGGCCTATCCTCTTGTCTAATCCCATCGCCTTTGCTACCTGGTGCACATCGGCCCCAACCTTCTCGCAGATATTGGCAACCTCATTTATGAACGATATCTTTGTGGCCAAAAAGGCATTTGATGCATACTTGATGATTTCAGCGGTCTCAAGATTCGATATCACAAAGGGGGTTTCTATGAGGTAGAGGGACCGGTAGACATCCTTTACAATCGCCAGGGCATTTTGACTGTCAGAACCGAGCACAACCCTGTTAGGCCTCATAAAGTCCTCAATGGCAGCCCCCTCGCGTAAGAATTCGGGATTTGAGACGATATCCACATTGACCCCCTTCTTTAGATCTGCCTGGATCATCTCTTTGATGCGGCGGTTCGTGCCGACCGGTACCGTACTTTTGATCACGATCACCTTATAATCGTCGATAACGTCCGCAAGCTCCTCTGCCACTTCGTGGAGCTGAGTGAGATCAGGCTGACCGCTGCCTCCATCAGGAGTGCCCACGGTGATAAAAACAACAAGGGAGCGATCAACCGCCATTTTGAGATCGCTGGTAAAAAAGAGCCTGCCATTCTTCACGTTTCGAGAAACGAGCTCTTCCAGGCCCGGCTCGTAGAAAGGTATCTCTCCTTTATTGAGCCTATCAATTCGCTCGGCATCTTTATCCACACACATGACGTGGCTGCCGAAATCCGCCAAACCCGCGCCTGATACTAATCCTACATAACCTGTGCCAACTACGGTGATATTCATGTATTACTCCCCTAAAGAGAGCTCAAAGGTGAAAGCGAGAGAGATGATAGCTCATAGCTCTAAGCTGATAGAAGGTAGAAGACAGCTCATTAGTCAAGCATGACGATCTTTTCCGTGGGTATCTTATTTTCCTGAAGGGTATCATATATCATCTCCTTTGAGTCAAGGGCAGTGACGATGATTTTATCGAAATCGAGTTCCAGCAACTCTTTGATAGATTTGATGGTTCGCCCGAGAAACTTCTTGCCCTTTTTTTCTTCATCAACAATACAAACCAGGTTCATGCCGGTTGCCCGCAAAGAGATAAAGGCAATCTCGGCCAGATCGGTAGCCCCGTAAAAGGCGACCTTCGTGATTCCTCTCTCGTTAAAATTCCCGAGTAATTCCTCAATGCTCTTGAGGGCCTTCTTGTAAAATCGAAAGGAATAGTGGATAAACTCATAGGTAAGCCTGGTTTTTTCGGCAAAACCCTGGGGTGTGAGGAAATATTTTACCCGATTTCTGGGGATTGTGGTGATCTTCACATACCCCTTCGTGGCCAGCCGCTTCATGAAGGAGTTCACCAGCCCGAGGGATATGTTGAGGTTACGCGCAAGGTCCCTCTGACTTGAGGCATAGTCATTTTCTATCTCTTCAAGAATCTGAAGGGATCTTATGTCTTGGGGGTCCATGTATTAGCTCATAGCTGATAGGCCATAGCGAAAGAGCGGAAAGCTATATTAGCTCATAACAAAAAAGCTCATAGCTCACAGCTGATAGGAATAAAAGGAGAAAAACGTAGATCGTATACTATCGATAGTTATAGTGAATTTATTAATCCAGAGAGCATTTTATTTATCTCTTGCGCTTCGGAATAAAGCTTTTCGTAGTTTGTTTCACTCAGCCAATTCATTCTCTTAAATATTTGCAGCATAGTGACAGTTTCATAAAGAGAACCCCTGGCAATGTATAAAAATTGTTTGAATTCTTTTTTTGAATACCGACCCTTACCCTCTGAAATATTCAGTGCTATTGAAGTGCAGGAAGCTTCTAATTGTTCAATCAACCGATAATATTTCCTGTGGGTATCTATCTCATCAATTATTTCAATTATAGAAACGGAAAAATCCAAGGCTCTTTGGTATACTGTTAAATTTTCAAATGCAAATGCCATGTTTTATCCTTCTTATTTATGAGCTATCAGCTGTGAGCTATCTTTCTCTCTTCCTATGAGCTGTGAGCTATCAGCTGTGAGCTGCTGTGTCTACAGCTCCGCCCCTTGAATTACATGAGATGAAAAGAGGTAATTCAATGAAAGTACTAAAAAATTAGGCTCATACCGTGAAAGGGGAAAGTGTTCAAAATATGAACATTTTTCTCGAGCTATGTCAAGGGAAAAGTAGACCCCATTATAAGGATGACAATGCCTATGAAAGTATAGTGTTACTTATATTTTCCCCTTAAGCTAAAAATGCATGGAACATCGGCTGCTGCGGGAATCCAGGAGGTAGAATGGGTGGCTGGGGTTGTTATCGCATACTTCTATGGGTGTTGAGATCGATCACGAGAAATCGTGAATCGATACAATGCTCAATTGATTTGATCATTACAGAAGTCCTTTTGTGGATGGGACGGCATCCAGTCTCTCGTCGATCTGCATTGCCTGATCGAGCGCCCGTGAAAAGGCCTTAAAGATGGACTCCGCACCATGATGGGCATCATCACCGGAGAGAAGCTCGATGTGCATGGTAATTCCCGCGTCATTGACAACCGCCTTAAAAAACTCCTTGAGCAGGCTTGTGTCAAAGCTGCCGGTAACACTCCTCTCTAAGGGCACATGATAGGAGAGATACGGCCTGTTCGAGATATCGATCACAACCCTCGCCAGAGCCTCATCCATGGGGATTATTGCATGCCCGTACCGTTTGATACCCTTCTTGTCGCCCAACGCCTTCTTTATTGCGCTGCCCAGACATATACCTATGTCCTCAACGGTATGGTGATAGTCGATCTCGGTGTCCCCTTTTGCCTTTATATCAATATCGAAAAATCCATGGGCAGAGAACAGAGTAAGCATGTGATCTAAAAAGGCAATACCCGTATCAATGGATGAAGCGCCCTTTCCATCCAGATTCAACGTGAGCTTGATATCGGTTTCCTTTGTCTTCCTCTCAATCTCTGCGATCCTTTTCACTCTGCTCTCCCTTTCTTTTGTCTCTCTCCAGAACCAACTCTCTAAAATATACAGTGCGCGGTTCCAAGCTCAAGGATATTTCAACCGGGAACCGTGAACGGTGAACCTCTCAACCCATGAAAAAAATGGTGGAGATGAGGGGAATCGAACCCCTGACCTGTACGTTGCGAACGTACCGCTCTCCCATCTGAGCTACATCCCCACGATATGAGCGTTTACCTGTAATCTGTTAAAAATATCCTTTCTTGAGGTTTATGCCATGTTTTTCTTGAACGATCAAGCGCAATATTACGGCCTGCTCCGGGATCTCCTTACTACTCCCATTATTGATGTGAGCTCCGTGCATCCGAGAAGCCGCGCCGAAATAAGATATATCAGGATGCCTGCACCCATAACCAGAAGTACTCCAAATACCAAGCTCGCTATGGTTCCCGTTACTGTCACGGCAAGAAATTTAAAGGAAAGCCAGTAAATACCGATAGCCATAATCATGGATGAGAAAAACGATTTCGTCATTGAACCGAGCACCGCCTTCCCGTCGATCCCCCCGATCCTTCTTCGCAGCAAAAGGATGAGGATTACCATCTGCGCGGTGGAGGCAAGGGAAAGGGCTAACGCCAGTCCCCCGTGCTCAAGAGGCGTCCGCATCAGAATAAGGGATAAAATGAGGTTCAACACCATGGCTATCACCGCCACTTTTACGGGCGTCTTGGTGTCTTGAAGGGAGTAGAATGCAGAGACAAAAACCCTCAGTCCAGCAAATGCCCACAGGCCGACGGAATAATACAGAAGAGCCCGTGCAGTCATAGCGGCGGCGGCTGAATCAAAGGCGCCCCTCTGAAAGAGAAGCCGCACGATCGGCTCCCTGAGCACGATCAAGCCCATCATCGCCGGTATGGTAATAAACATGGTGAGCCTGATGGCGTGGGAAATCGTTCCCCTGAGCCCTTCAAGATCCCCATCCGCTGCCTCCCTTGAAAGGGACGGCAATACAGCGGTGCTGATCGCGATGGCAAATACCCCCAGAGGAAACTGCACCAGTCTGTCTGCATAGTAGAGATAGGACACGCTTCCCTCCCTGAGAAGGGTAGCCAAAAGGGTTCCCACCAGTTGGTTAATCTGATAGATCGCAGAGCCGAATATGGTGGGAAGCATCAAGATTCCGATCCTGCGTAATGCCGGGTGTGAGGGCAACCATCGTGGCGCCAGGGAGAGGCCCTTTTTCAGTATAAACGGTACCTGAAGCAGCATCTGCAGTATCCCGCCGACTATGACCCCGATAGCCAGGCCGACCGTGGGATTTCTCATGGAAGGGGTAAGAAGAATAAGTGCGGCAATCATCGAGAGGTTCAGGAATATGGGCGCCATGGCCGGCGCTGCAAAATGCTTCATGGCATTGAGGATTCCCGAAAACAATGCGAGCACGCTCACCAGGAATATATAGGGAAACATGATCCTGGTTAAGAGAACTGTGAGGGCATATTTCTCACCCTCTGCCCCGAAGCCCGGCGCGATAATCCTTACAATCAAGGGTGCGAACACCATGCCAAGAATGCATACCACGGTGAGAATGAGGATAAGCAAGGTGAACACTACCCGTGCAAGCAGAACGACATCTTCTCTTGCTCTTTTTCGCAGGTATTCAGTGAAGACCGGTATAAAGGCAACGGAGAACGAGCCCTCTGCAAAGAGCCTCCGCAGGAGATTGGGTATTCTGAAGGCGACAAAGAAAGCGTCCGCGGACATGCCAGAGCCAAAGAAATTGGCAATAATCATATCCCTGAGCAGTCCGAGAACCCTGCTCAGGAAGGTATAGATCCCGACAACGCCAGCAGCCCTTGTGACCAGCTCATCTTCACTCATAAAAAACCTTGACACATCATGCGCTTTATTTTAGTGTTCCCCAGCAAAACACAATCAGCATGAGGAGGTGTGTATTTGGCAACTCATAAATCAGCTATTAAACGACACAAACAGAGCCTAGCCCGGAGATCGAGAAACGCATCCTATAGAACCATGGCCAAGACCGCGATCAAAGAGCTCCGGCTTACCATTGCAAACAAGGATGCTCAAGGAGCCCAGACATCGCTGAGTAAAACCGTTTCAACCCTGCAGAAGATCCAATCCAAAGGCGTTATCCACAAGAATAATGCGAGCAGGAGGATCTCACGGCTAACCCGTGAGGTGCACAAACTCTCTGTGCTCAGTTCAGGGGGCGACAAAGCTGCACCACCAGATGCTCCAGAACAAGATCTCCCTGTGAGCCAGTCCTGATCAGTCCATCCGCATCATAGATGCGGCTCAAGGCATCACCAAGCTCTTTCTCCTCCCAGAGCTTTCCTTGGGCTATGCATTTCTCGATTACGAACTGAGGGAGTGGCTTCAGCCTCTCTGCCGCCCCCCTCTTGCCCGTTGCCTGGCGTTCTCCGGCCTTTGCCTTGCAGATCAACCTGATCTGCCGCGCCACCATCCCCAAAATGCCCAGTATAGATGGAGAGTCTCGCCCTTGGGTCTCAAAAAGTCTGTGCAATGTCTCTAAGGCATGCAGGGCATCCTTATGGAATACAGAGTCTATCAGGTCAAACACGGTAAAGAGCCTGCTAAAGGTGGCCGAATCCTTTATCTGCTCCACCCCTATCCGGGACTGGGGAAACCTCGCCGAGATCTTCTCCAGCTCGCTATACAGATCGCGCAAACTGCTTCCAGCCATCTGATAGAGAATGCCGGCTGCTTCTCGATCGATGCGTATCCCCAGCTCCTCTGCCCTCTTGTGCATCCAACCAAATGCCTGGCCTTCGGTGAGCTTTTTGAAATTGACCGCCCTTCCGGATTCCCTGCATCGCATGAGAAAGGGATCTTTTAACTCTGTTGCGCCTGAGACCCAGATGATGCACGTTGACTCAAGAGGTTTATCCATATAAGAGAGAAAAAGCTCCCGCTCCGTTTTGGAATAATGCTCCGTGCGCCTTACAATGATCAACCTGCGAGGCGACATAAAGGGGACCAATCGAGCCCTGTTGAGCACCTCTGCGGCTGGGACATCATCAGCGTAAAGGATGTCAAGATTAAAATCCTTTACCGACTCCGGGATCAACCTCCTCTTGATCTCATCGAGGATGATCTCTATCCAAAACTCTTCCGGACCGTAAAAGAGATAGAAGGGCGCGATAGTCCCAGACTTTAAAGACAATAAAATTTTGTCAGGGACCAGTGCCTTCATCAAAATCGTTCCATGGTTTTGCTGTAGATCCTCGTGGCGAGGTCCTGGGCAATAGCGATAAATGCCTGACGTTGATCGTAGCGAGTGCGCAGGGGATCCGAGCTCACGGAAAAGCCGGCCTCTCCGGTTAAGCTCGCATCCTGCCAGATTATGGTTCCCGTTTCCCTCTCGATCAATTTCGCCTCCACCTGCACCCTCATTTCACGCGAGCTGGTGAGTGCATCGGTTGAAACGAACCCGTGAATAGTCTGCTTTGTTACCGAATAGGTCAACGGCTCGGTGATAATGGAGCGGATCTTTCCGCTTAAAACCGCCTGGGCGTTCTCTTTGCTTACGATCCTCACGCGGGAATGGGTAATGAACTGCTCTCTCAGTATTCTCGTGAAATCGGCCTCATATCCCACAAAAGAAGAGGTGCTGGGGAAGATTGGAATAGCAATAGTGTCGAGGCTGACTCCTATGGGCACGCCGGCACCCCTGAATTGGTAACCGCAACCGGACATGAAGCAGCATGCGAGGAAAGCAACGAAAAAAAAATTTGGGGTCAGGATTTTATTTATTCTAAGATTCTTCACGGTTCTCTCAATCTATTATGTCATGCCGGACCCTGGATCAAGTCCAAGGCTGGCCCGGGATGTCCTGAGCCATGGGCATCCAGAACGATCTATATAGCCCCTTTTCCCTGGATTCCTGCTCGGTGGCCGGAATGACAGTTGAGCTGAATTTTCCACCTATGCGGACGATAGATTGGCGCGTCGCTCCACTCCTCGCAATGACATAATTGCAGCTCGATATTATTTGTCATTCGTTCTTTATTCGTTATTTGGTTTTTAACGAGCCAGCGGGGAACGAGCAACGGTCAACAAGCAAATCACACCACCACATTCACCAGTTTATTCTGGACAACGATCAGCTTCTTTATCGCCTTATCGCCCACAAAACGCTGGATCCTCTCATCCTCCAAGGCCTTTTGCCGAATCTCCTCTTCAGCAAGTGATAGTGGTACCTCCATTCTGCTCCTGACCTTTCCGTTCACCTGAATGACGACCAAGCAGCTTTCCTTCGCAAGCGCCCCCTCACGGTAGGTGGGCCATTGCATGGTTGCGAGGCTATTTTCATGGCTCAGGGCACTCCACAGCTCTTCTGTAATGTGCGGCACGATGGGGTGAAGGAGTATGAGCATGGTCTCGGTGGCCTCCTTTACCACAGACCAGGCCTCGTCAGGAAGCTCATCGTGGGTATTAAGAAACTGATTTACCGTGTTGAAGAGTTCCATGACAGCACTGATCGCAGTATTGAAATGAAATCTATCCTCTATATCTTCGCTCACCTTCTTTATGCTCTGATGGGTCTTGCGGTGGATATCCCTCAGATCAGAGGAGATCTCCTGAACTCCATCGTAAGGCCTTATGCGGGAGAGATGCTCTCTGTTGTCCTCGACAAGGCGCCACACCCTGTTGAGAAACCTCCAGGCCCCCTCTACACCCTCATCATTCCACTCAAGATCCCTCTCCGGCGGCGACGCAAACAGGCAGAACATCCGCACCGTGTCCGCGCCGTATCGCTCAATGAGCTCCTGGGGATCGACGACGTTCTTTGTGGATTTGGACATCTTTGTGCTGGATCCGATCCCGATCTCCCTGCCGCATAAAGTGCATCTGCCGTCTTTTACCTCCTCGGGGTACAGGTATCCATGTTCCCGGCACCGAAAGGTCTCCTTGCACACCATGCCCTGGGTCAAGAGATTGGTGAAGGGCTCTGCAATGCCGAGATAGCCCATATCCCTTAAAACCTTGGTATAGAAACGGGAATAGAGAAGGTGGAGGATGGCATGCTCGATGCCCCCGATATATTGATCCACCGGCATCCAATAGCCCACCTTTTTCTTGTCAAAAGGAGCCTTGTCGTATCTGGGGGATGCGAACCGATCAAAGTACCACGATGACTCGACAAAGGTATCCATGGTATCGGTTTCCCTCTTCGCTGGCCGTCCACACAGCGGACACTCCGTCTCATAGAACGACGGCTCGAATGGGAGAGGAGATTTCCCCCCCTCCTTGAGATCAAGATCGAGGGGCAGCACCACAGGGAGCTGATCCTCGGGAACCGGAACCTCCCCACACTCAGGACAGTGTACAATAGGGATAGGCGCACCCCAGTACCTCTGCCTGCTGATTCCCCAATCCTTGAGGCGATAGTTGATCGTCTTGTGCCCCATCTCCTTTTTCTCCAGATAGTCAATGATTGCATCCATGGCCTCCCTATTCGGCATCCCGTTAAATGGCCCGGAGTTTACCAAAATGCCGTCGTCCGTATAGGCCTCGGTCATCTGCTGCTCAGAAAGGTCGCTGTCCGGCGGTTTAATGACAACCCTGAGGAGCAAATCATATTTCTTTGCAAACTCGAAGTCCCTTTGATCATGGGTGGGGACTGCCATAATCGCCCCTGTTCCGTACTCATAGAGCACGAAATTGGCCACGTAGATGGGAATCTCCTCCCCTGTCGCGGGATTCAGGCAATACCTTCCCGTGAATACCCCCTCCTTAACGGTCCAATCGGCGGTCCTCATGAAGGTGTCCACCTTGAGGGTCTTCTCCACAAACTCGTCCACCTCGCGCTGCTGAGGGTATCCCTTTGTCAACTCTCTCACCAGGGGATGCTCTGGGGCAAAACAGAGGAAGGTAGCTCCATAGACCGTATCCTGCCTGGTGGTGAAGACCTCGATCACATGCCCGGAATCAACAACGGGAAACCGCAGTATGGCGCCATGGCTCTCCCCAATCCAGTTCCTCTGCATGGTGAGTACCCTCTCAGGCCACCCAGGCAGTTTCTCGCAGTACTCGAGCAGCTCCCTCACATAGTCGGTAATCTTGAGAAACCAGCTATCCATCTCCTTCAGCACAACCTCTTGGTCAGGATGTCGCCAGCAGCATCCATCCACGACCTGCTCGTTCGCCAGCACTGTCTGGCATTGATCGCACCAGTTCACATAGGTCTTTTTCTTGTAGGCAAGGCCTTCCTTGAACATCCGCACGAAGATAAGCTGCTCCCACTTGTAGTACTCGGGCCGACAGGTGGCGATTTCCCTGTCCCAATCATAGCTGAAGCCCATCCTCTTGAGCTGAGAGCGCATGTAATCGATGTTATCGTAGGTCCACTTCGCTGGGTGTGTGTTGTTCTCAATCGCAGCATTTTCGGCGGGCATGCCAAAGGCATCCCAGCCCATTGGATGAAGGACATTGAACCCCCTCATTCGCTTGTAGCGTGCCACCACATCTCCTATGGCATAGTTTCTCGCGTGCCCCATATGGATCTTGCCGGATGGATAGGGATACATCTCGAGCAGGTAGTACTTTTCCTTTCCTGAATCCTCGCTTACCCTGAAGTATCCCTCTTTCTCCCACAAGGACTGCCATTTGATCTCTACCTCCTGCGGCCTATACTTTCTCATCATGTAACCCTCTGCTTTCATCAATTACAATCGTATATTCCATGCGAGGATCGAGATAACTCCTTAAGCTCTCCTGTAATGTTCGCATGTTGGAACATATATCCTCATCAATGGAGACAAGCACCTTGAGGATAAAAGAAGCTGCCTCTCTTTCCCTCTTCTCGTAATAGCTCATAGTGCCTTGTATCATGGATCTCACGAATCCCTCGTATTGTTTTTTATCCCCATCGAATCGAGGCACCATGATACAGAACTCATCGACATGGAGCCTGTCAAGGGAAGAGAATAGCTTTTTCGCAACGGAAGGCAGGATTCGAACCGAATAACCGGAAACCGGCCCCAAACCGACAAACAACAGCTTCTCGGCCTTGATCCTTTCCTGAGGTGCAATGAGTATAAAATCGCCTTTTCTCCCCGTAAT
>Ga0307431_1000726_pt1 | contig 21058 bp, 18 predicted proteins | sample SalMarWE160170MG_FD_202155 | JGI IMG/M metagenome (GOLD analysis project Ga0307431, IMG submission 202155) | Salt marsh sediment microbial communities from the Plum Island Ecosystem LTER, Massachusetts, United States - WE1603-170 | ecosystem: Environmental > Aquatic > Marine > Intertidal zone >...
TTACATGCAACCTCGGCGAGTCCGGCGGATCAATCGAGTTACACAGTTTGCGCTAGCGGCAGCTAGTCTCGCCTTCAATGATGCTGATCTGGAGCTGAGTACACTTGACCGAAAGCGGATAGGCGTGGTCGTGGGGACGGGGATCGGTGGGCTAGAAACAATGGAGAGGAACTTCACCGCTCTCTCAAATAAGGGCCCACGCCAGGTGAGCCCGTTTTTAGTCCCACAACTGATGCCAAATGCTGTTGCTGCACAGATAGCAATTGAACATGGATTGCAGGGAGCTAATTTTGGGGTCTCCTCTGCATGTGCCAGTTCGGCACACGCTATTGGGATAGCCAGCGAGCTAGTTCGCGCAGGCTTCCTCGATTGCGCTGTAAGCGGAGGAGCTGAATCAGTCCTGTTACGTATTGTCTATGCCGGATTTTCTCAAATGGGTGCCATCTCCAAGCGAAATGACGAACCAGAGCGTGCATCACGGCCATTTGACCGTGATCGTGATGGTTTTGTCATCGGGGAAGGAGCAGGAATCCTTATCCTTGAGGAGTATCAACACGCACTAGCTCGCCAAGCACACATCTACGCCGAACTGATCGGATTTGGAATGAGCGCTGATGCAGAGCACATTACCGCTCCCGCTGAAGGAGGGAGAGGCGCAGCGCAGGCGGTTTCTATGGCACTCGCCAGGGCTAATATTCCCGCACAAGCGGTTGACTATATCAACGCTCACGGTACCTCCACTATACTGAACGACAAAGCTGAAACCGAAGCGATCAAGATCGTCTTTGGCAAGGGTGCTTACAATGTCAAGATCAGCTCCACGAAATCACAAATTGGTCATCTGTTAGGTGCTGCTGGAAGTGTGGAGGCAATTGCTACCCTTCTCTCAATGCAGAATGACTATATCCCCGCGACCCTGAACTATGAACATCCAGACCCTGAGTGTGATCTAGATTACACTCCTAGGGCGGTGAGCACCCCAATTAAGGTGGCCCTCTGTAACTCATTCGGGTTTGGTGGTCAGAATGCCGCTCTTCTATTCCGTAAAACAGACTAGGATACGGTCAGCTATCAGCAAACAGCTATCAGCAGTCAGCTTTCAGTTCCTGCCCTTTCACTGGTAACTTACAACTCTGCACTCCGGGTTCCAGACTATCTTTTCTCCCCCTCCCTTTAATTCCCTCCCCCGGTGGGGAGGGAAGATGGTTTGAGATGCCTCTCCCTCGGTGAAGGGAGAGGCTAGGTGAGGGTGAGGTAAAGGTAGTTGCCGGTTTTTAGTTCGCGCTTCCTACTCACTCAACAAACTCAACAGACTCTATGAACCCAACGAACCCTATGAACTCAATGAACTGCGTATCACGAACTACGATCCGCAGGCTACCACCTACTAGCCGCGAAGCCATAAGGGATCAGAACTGGGTGATAAACCGTAGGTCATTTCCGAGAAAGGTACGGATGTCTTCAATGCCATAGCGTAACATAGCCATGCGCTCAATGCCCAAACCAAAGGCAAAACCGTTGACTTGTTCTTCATCGTAGCCAACTTCAGCAAGAACAATTGGATCAACCATTCCTGCCCCCATGATTTCAAGCCATTCCGAGGAACCGGGAACGCGCATGTGCACCTGGACGGAGGGCTCAGTGAACGGAAAGAAATCTCCCGACAAACGCATTTGGTACCCCTCACCAAAGAACTCATACACGAACAACTCGATCATGTACTTTAGGTTAGCCAAGGACAAGCCCTTCTCTACCCACAATAGTTCAACTTGGTGGAAAACAGGGGAATGGGTTGCGTCCTGGTTATCACGTCGATAGCAACGCCCTGGGCAAATGATCCGCACCGGTGGATCAGTGTCCTTCATTACCCGTATTTGCACCGGCGAAGTGTGTGGTCGCAATAGATGGGTGTCATCAATGTAGAAGGTATCCCATTCATCGCGCGCAGGATGGTCTGCTGGAATGTTAAGCGCCTCAAAGTTGTAGTATTCATCTTCGATTTCCGGTCCGCTAGCAACATTGAACCCCATCCGTAGGAAGATCGACTCAATCTCTTGTTGTACTCTTGTAAGGAGGTGCAGATGCCCAAGACGGTGGTAAACTCCGGGAAGGGTAAGATCCACTCTCTCCTTTTCTATCCTTCTCCTGAGTGAAGCTGCATTTAACTCACCTTTGCGGATGTTTAAGACACCACTCACCCTCTCCTTTAGATCATTTAGGAGCTTGCCTGCTCTGGCACGTTCATTGACATCAAAATAAGGAAGGGTCTTGAATAACTGACTAACACGCCCCTTACGCCCCAGATACTCAATGCGGAAAGCCTCTAGCGCCTTTTCGTTATCGAGTTCTTCCGATCGAAGCCCAAGGTCAGCCTCCAAGGAAGCAATTTTCTCCTTCAATTCTCCAAGTCCGTGCATACGAGGGATTATAGTGTTCCTGCTAGTCCTTGACAAGGCTCTTTCATCGAGCATATCATTGTTCAGTAATGTAAGAAAGGAGAAAAATGATCGACTACAAGAAAAGAATTACGTCCTTGCTCGAGCGAATAGAGGCTGATGCTTTCCTGGTTTTCAACCTAGAGGGAACAGACAGCGCAAGCATGTACTACCTAACCGGGTTCACCGGTGAAGGGGCGCTAATAATTTCGGGAAGCGAAACACTCCTCCTAACTGACTCCCGTTACACCGAACAGGTTAAACGAGAGGTCCCAGAAATAGCGTCAAAAAAGATAACAGGGAATTATCTGGACGCAGTAGTAGGTACAATTAATAGTAAGTCTATCCCTAACCTTGCAATCGGCAGTAGTAGAATTAGCCACTACTTTGTTGAGACCCTAAAGAAAAGAGTGGAAACAATAATCGTGTCAATGAAAGATCCTGTAGAGGAACTGCGAAAGGTAAAGGACCCAGAGGAGATCAAACGGATTAGGGCAGCGGTTAATCTCACTCAAGCCTCTCTTAGCGAACTGATAGAAGGGATCAAGATTGGGATGACCGAACGCGAGGTTGCCCTCCGCCTTGAGTTTATCATGCGCGAGAAAGGAGCAGAGAAAGTCGCTTTCGACTTGATTATAGCTGCGGGGGAAAACAGTGCCCTCCCTCATTATCGTCCTAAAGATCGAAAACTAAGACAAGGAGACCTTCTTCTGTGCGATATTGGAGCACAAGTCGATGGATATTGTTCCGACATGACACGTGTCTTTTCAATCGGCGAGCCACCGACACAAGCAAAGGAAATCTACAACATCGTTCTACAGGCAAATCGGGCAGGGCGTGACCAGGTCAAAGCCGGAGCAACAGGGATCGCAGTTGACGGTGCAGCTAGAAGAGTAATTACTGATGCTGGCCACGCTGATCACTTTGGCCATGGACTAGGCCATGGCGTTGGAATAGAGGTACATGAAAGCCCCCGTCTTTCCCCGCTAAGCAAAGACATACTGGAAGCCGGGATGGTAGTTACAATTGAGCCGGGTATCTATCTGCCCGGATTTGGAGGGGTGAGAATAGAAGATCTGGTAATCGTAACAGAAGAAGGATGTGATGTCTTAACGAGTTTCCCTAGCGATTGCTTAACACAGATCGGATAGCCCGACAGGGCGAACAAGACGTAAGAGACCATTGCGAAACTCGCAAAATAGAATGGTTCTTCATACTCCAGCCAAGGTTTTTCTCTCGCCCGTTCGTTTCACTCACTCAAGACACCAAGATCGCCAAGGGTTATTGGTTTTTACTCTCTGCGTTCTTTGCGCCTTTGCGAGAGGCAAAGTTTTTGAGTCTTTCTCTAGGTCACCTTACCTTAACTGCGAGGAGCCAATAAAATGTTACCTCTAAGAATCAAGCAAGGCTGTGTGTCCTATTAGGCTATCCGATGCCTGTCTGGCAATGGAGCAAACAATCTGTATGTACTCCCCCATCCGGTCTAGAGTTAGACGGCTAGTCGGTGCAGTAATACTAATAGCGGCTAGAATTTTCTTCTCATTGGCATAAATCGGGGCAGCAATGCACCTTCCACCACGCTCTGCTTCCTCATCATCAATGGCATAGCCCTGTATCCGGATCAATTGGACTTCTTTACGTAAACGCGTTGCATTGGTAATCGTCTTCTCTGTGTGCTGTGGTAGTCCACATTCGTAGAGTAACGCTTCAATTTCTTTGTCTGTCAGCACGCTCAGCAGCATCTTTCCCACGCCAGTACAATGCAGATCAAGGGCAGAGCCAATGGGAGGAACTCCCCTGATGATACTCTCACTCAATACCTGATCGATATAATACGCATGGTTTCCGTTGCGCATGGCCAGGGAAGCTGTTTCACCGGTCTCGCGTGCCAGCTGTTCAAGAAAGGGATGAATAACAAGCGGAAGGTTCAACTGACGCTCGGCTGCTTTACCCAAATGAATAAGTGCCCAACCTAGACGATACCGACGCGTCTGTGGATCCTGTTGAACAATTCCATGGTTCCGCAATGTCCCCAAGAGTCGCACAAGGGTGCTCTTAGGGATACTAGCTTGGCGAGCCAGACTTCCCAGGTCAACATCCGTTGTTGCCTGCGCCAGAAGCTCCAGGACCTTAACTGCCTTGACCAGGGAACGCACAACAGACGTATTTGTCTTGTAACCCTTCTTATCCATCATTTGATGATACAACAAATGTACCAACTAAGGAAGCCTGTTTCCCATCGCTTTCTCATGCTCGGTCGGTTACCAACGCCAAAAGTGCCATACGCACAGGGATACCATTAGCTGCCTGGCGAAAGTACGCTGCTCCTGGATAGCTGTCAACCTCAGTAGCAATCTCGTTTACTCGCGGGAGCGGGTGCATTACGGTCATGCCTTGCTTTGCCCTGGCAAGCATCGCCTTGGTGAGGATATAGGCGTTCTTCAACCGGTCGTACTCCGATGGATCATCGAATCGCTCCCGCTGAATACGGGTCATATATAGGACATCGCTTGCGGCAACTGCCTCGGCAAGGCTTTCGGTCTCAGCAACAGATACGTCTTTTGCCCTGAGCTTCTCCACGATCTCCGACGGCATGCGCAGCGTCGCCGGCGAGGCAAACACGAAGTGCACGTTGTAAGAGGCGAGGAGATCGGCAAGAGAGTGGACCGTCCGTCCATGCTTGAGGTCACCAGCCAGGGTGACGGTCAATCCTTCGACCTTCCCTTGTTCCTTCTCTATGGTGTAGAAGTCGAGCAAGGATTGGGTTGGGTGCTGTCCGGCGCCGTCGCCGGCATTGAGGACTGGCTTGCTGGTTGCTGCCGCTGCTTCGGCAGCCGCTCCAATCCGCGGGTGTCGCAGTACGATAACGTCAGCGTACCCCTCTACCGTCTTTATCGTATCGTAGAGAGATTCTCCCTTTGCCGCCGAGGAACTCTTGGCCTCAGCAACGCTGATCACTTCTCCACCCAACCGCAGCATTGCTGCTTCGAAGGAAAGGCGCGTGCGTGTGCTGGGTTCAAAGAATAACGTCGACAAGATCTTTCCGCGCATTGTCTCCAATGCCTTCCCGCCATCGAGCTCGTGTTCGAACCCACGTGCAGTTTCCATAATAAGGTGGATTTCTTCCTTACTGAATTGATCCGCGCGTAGCACATCTTTTTGCGCAAGCTTCGACATTATCATCCTCCTTGTAGATTGTTTGCGCCGCTTCACTGTCCGGTCACAATAGGAGATAGCTCCTTGTATTTCGCCTTATTTTACCTCATCTTTCACGATATGAGTCCCCGTTTCACCGGCCAGGGCAGCAACGGCTCTGTCTAAAGAGGTAATTACCGCTCTTTTGCCACCCCACTCAAGAAATCGAATACATGCCCTGACTTTGGGACCCATGCTTCCTGCCAAGAAATGTCCTTGATCTGAGTATCTCTTTGCCTCAGTCAGCGTCATCTTGAAAATGGGTTTCTCGTCAGGTTGCCCGTAATCAAGCTTCACCACTTCAACATCTGTAAGAACCAAGAACTCATCCGCATTGATCACCTCGGCGAACCTCTCTCCGGCCAAGTCCTTGTCGATCACTGCTTCCATGCCCACATAGCGACCCTGTGCATCACGTACTACAGGTATCCCACCACCACCGGAGGCGATAACGATAATACCAGCATCTACCATTCGTTTAATTGCCTCGGCTTCGACGTTGGCAATGGGATCAGGAGAGGGAACGGTGCGCCGCCAGGTCTTCTCTCCATTTGGTTTGACCTTCTTGACGATGTACTCGGGATGCTCACGTTTGAGCTGCTCGGCCTCCTCCTCGGTAAAGAAGTTGCCCACAGGCTTTGATGCCGTGTCTCCGAAGAACTCCGGATCGTCTTTATTCACGAGAACCTGGTTTACCACCGCACATACAGGCATTATCGTCCCCATGTCAGTCAAGTAGTTCATCAGTGTCTGTTGTAGCATGTATCCTATTTGCCCTTGGGTCATCGCTCCCACGACATCCATCGCCTGGGCAGGTATTCTCTCTTTACCCATCTCTTGCTGTACGAGAAGATTCCCTGCCTGTGGGCCGTTCCCATGAGTAATGGCCAAGCGGTCATCTGGCCTCATCTTCTTGACAATCTCAGCGATCAACTTTGTGGTCACTTTGCAGTTTGCGAACTGCTCAGCGGTGCTCCCTTCTTCATGTGCCTGCTTTATTGCATTTCCACCCAGCGCGATTAGTAACCGCATACCCTCTCCTTTTGCAACTAAAAAAGTGTCTAGTACTTGTCCTGTTCTTGCTTCTTCTTCGCGAAGAAACCTCCTGTGCCGTCCTTTGTATCTGTGCGCAAGAATTTCCCATGCCCAGGAGAGGTGTGTAGAGTTCCTTTCTCCAAGATTACCTCTCCACGCTGCATAGACAAGATCGGCCTACCCAGGCATGTTCGTCCTTCATACAGCGTGTAGCTAGCGTGGGAATGCTGCGTTTTCTGCTCAATCGTATGAGTGAGAGCTGGATCCACAATAACAATATCGGCATCGCTTCCCACCTGCAACGTCCCCTTCTGTGGGTAGAGCCCAAAGATCCTCGCCGGATTCTCACAAATTACTTGCACCAGTCGTGGAAGTGATAACTTTCCACCGTTGATTCCGGCATCGTAGACTACAGGGAACATCGTCTCGGTCGAAGGAGAACCGTAAGCCGCCGCAAAGAAATCATCCTCCTTAGTTTTCTGTTTGGGAGCATGGTCGCTAGCAATTGTGTCGATCACCCCTCCGGCCAATGCCTTCCACAACGCTTGGTTGTCTTGCTTCCCCCGCAAGGGAGGTCCGATTTTGGCAAGCGCTCCCTGCCCAAAGATCTCCTCACTGGTCAGAGTAAGATACTGAGGACAGGTCTCAGCGAATACCCGATATCCCTTTTCTCTCGCTCGAGCCACCACCTCAACATCCTCACTAGCAGTGAGATGAACGATGTACAAAGGACAGCCAGCCACCTGCGCCATTGCAATCGCCCGGTTCACCGCCTCCGCCTCCAGCACCGCCGGACGCGTAGCGACGAACACTTCTTTCGGATCTCGCCCTACTTGTAGGTACTTATCCTGGAGATAATCCGTGGCAAGCCCATTCTCCGCGTGAACCATCCCCATTCCACCAGCCTGGCTGATGATATCAAACGTGCGCATCAGTTGATAATCATCGGTCATCCACTTGAGTTTAGCATAGGTCATGAACATCTTGAATGAGGTCACACCAGCGGCCACAGCCATTGGGATCTCTTCTGCTTGATGTTCCGGATCGAACAGCCCACCATGCAAAGCGAAATCAAGGACAGATCCACTTTCCCCATCCTGACGGAATTGGTCAATCGCCTCCATTAGCCCCGTCCCTGGCTTGGCATAGGCGTAGTGGATCACGGTGGTGATACCCCCATGTGCTGCTGCCTCTGAAGTCCCCTGAAGGTCATCGAGATAGACAGGATGTGTATGCACATCGATGATTCCGGGGAGAATGTACTTCCCATGTGCATCGATCGTGCGTTCGGCTGCCTCGGCAAGGTCAGGGGCAACCGTGACAATCTTACCGTTCGCTATCGCCATGTCCGCACGGCGGATAACCCCTTGATCCACAAGTAATCCACCTTTGACTAAATAATCCAATTGCGACATAGTCACTTCCTCCTTGGCTATAATCTCCACCCGTACATTACAAAATCTTGCTCAGGAACTCTCGTGTTCTTGCGTGAGTAGGGTTGTCGAAAATCTGATCAGGCGGACCCTCTTCCAGAATGATCCCGTGATCCAACATCATGATCCGTGTGGTTGCCTTACGGGCAAACCCCATTTCGTGAGTGACCACAATCATAGTCATGCCCTTGCCAGCCAGATCTAACATCACATCCAGTACCTCCCCGATGAGTTCAGGATCAAGCGCAGAAGTCGGCTCATCAAACATCATTAACTTCGGATCCATGGCCAGTGCGCGAGCAATTGCTACGCGTTGCTGTTGCCCCCCAGAGAGCTGCCCAGGCTTGCTTTGGGCCTTTTCTTCCAGTCCAACACGTTTGAGCATTTCCATGGCGCGTTGCTCGGCACTGTCCTTCTTGATCTTGCGCACCTTCATAAGAGCGAGTGTACAGTTCTGCAGAGCGGTCATATGGGGAAAAAGGTTGAAATGCTGAAAGACCATCCCAATCTCGCTTCGCATCTCATTTAGGTTTGCCTTAGGGGCTGTGATCTCTTCACCGTCAACAAAGATGTGACCCTGGGTAGGCTGTTCTAATCGGTTGATGCATCGCAGCAAGGTGCTCTTACCGCCTCCGGAGGGACCGATCAGGCAGACAACCTCGCTCTCATGAATCTGCATGTCGATGCCTTTTAGGACCTCTAATTTACCAAAGTGCTTGTGCAAATCCTGAACGTCAACAAGAACCCGAGTCACAGTTTTTACCTCCCTTCAATATTTGGTTCCCTTATAGATATGCAACGGGGCAGATAACCACACCTGCCACAAATTCGTGCTATCCCGTGTCGCAAAGTTTCCCACCTCAAAGGCCTTGAAATCTTTCCGTGACCTATCTGTTCACGCAAGAGCACCTTCTCACCCAAATTTTCTCTCCAAGTATCCCGTCAGTCGAACTAGCGGCCACAGAAGCAACAAGAAGATCAGGGCAGCTTCCACAAGAGGAGTGGGATTCGCGAACAACCCATGAGCCTGCTGTGCCTGCTTCAGAAGTTCAGGAAGCGCAATCACGGAGGCTAACACCGTGGTCTTAATCAGTTCCAGGCTATTACTGGTAGCGGGAGGCAAAACGACTCGAACAGCTTGTGGGAGGATTACATGGCGCATCGTTTGCGTGAAAGAAAGGCCCAAGGCTTTCGCGGCTTCTGTCTGACCCTTACTGATCGATTCGATACCTGCTCGGAAGATCTCTTCAAAGTATGCTGCACCGTTGATTGTCAGTGTCAGGACAGCGGCCCCAAACGCGGGCAAGCAAACACCAAGGTACGGTAGAGCAAAGTAGACAAGCATGAACAAGACGATTGTAGGCAAGGCCCGAAATAGGTCCACGTAGATAATTATCAGGGCGTCGAACACCTTGTTGTGGAGGTTGCGCAGCGAAGCCAAGAGCAGTCCCAAAACAATGGCGAGCACTAGCGAGACCGCGGACAGCTGGAGAGTAACCTTAAGCCCCATCCAGAGGAGGATCCGCGCCCTATACATAACCTCAACGTTGAAAAAGTTCTGAATTAGGGCTTCCAATTATCCTCACCTCCTTTTGGAGATCGTCTGTACGACTGACTATTCGGCCAAACACCGCACGTACTCACTGAGCCAGCCGCCTTTCTAAGTACATGGAGATCCGAACTAGAGGAAGAAAGACAAGCGTAAACAGGAGGGCAGCGGAGATCAACGGGGTAGGATTTGCCAAGAACGCTTGAGCTGCACGCGCTTCCTTCAACAGATCTGCAACCCCAATCACTGAAGCCAGGCTTACGTCTTTGGTGATAGCAATCATCCGACTGGTAAGTGGGGGAATAGCTACACGGAATCCCTGAGGAAGAACTACATAGCGCATCATCTGCAAATAGGATAGACCGAGGGAACGGCCTGCTTCCACCTGTCCCAGATCAATGGACTCTATCCCCGCACGGAAGATCTCCTCAGCGAAGGCAGACATCACCGCCACGAAGGTTAGCACTGCTGACCAAAACCGAGGCAGATAAATCCCAAGGTAAGGTAAGGCATAGTAGATCACGACCAATGTAATCAACGGAGGAATCGACCGAAGGACATCCACATAAAGCGCGATTGGGAGGTTCAACAACCGGGTCGGCCAGGCGTTAGTTGGACGTTTCACTGTCACTCGGATCACCGCCAAGATCAGCCCCCATACAAAACCTATCGACACGCTTAGAAAAGCTATCTGAACGGTGATCCAAAGACCGTGTGCAAGCTGGGGTAAAGTGTCAAGGAATACACGACCATTAAAAAAATAATGGATGAGATTATGGATTTCCATCAACTAATCCCCTCTCGCGAGGCATGCCACTTCTTCTCAACATAGCCCCTCGGGGTCTTACGCCGAGGGGCCACCTTCTCCTTCTTTAGTTACGGTAATTCGTGATACGTAAGTTCAAAACCCGGAAGGCCGAACACACCGTATCCGATGTACACCAGAGTCGCGGCACTGCCAAGCTCAGCCGGACGGCCGAACCACTTCTCGTGCACCTCGGCCAGGGTACCATTGAGCTTCAAGTTCTCCAAGGCCTGTTCCAGCTCGTTCCGGAACGGGTCAGCTTTCCGGCAGGGTAGCCCGTACTGCTGGCCAGTCGGAACAGCGATCGCGCCAAAGAGCTCCGGTTTGTCTTTAACGTAGTAGGCAACAGCCTCGAGGTCACCGATCCCAGCGTCAATCCGGCCAACCTGCACGGCCATCATGGCATCGGGCATTCGGTCGTACTGATCGATCTTAAAGCCATACCTCTCCTGATTTTCCATCAGCCAGGTATGACCACTCGATCCGGTGTTAACACCGATCACCTTACCCTCAAGATCATCGAGCGTCTTAATCTTGTCCCTATCCTTAGCGTTAATCGCGATCAGTTCGGCAGTATCCATGTAAGGTTCAGTGAAGTCCATCTCCTTAGCCCTTGCTTCGGTGATGTTTGTGGGGGCGACGATGAACTCCACCTTACTTGCGAACAGAGCAGCAAAGATTCCTGACCAATTGACATCTACGATCTCAGCGCCAGGCCGACCAAGTTCTTCAGCCAAAGCATTGGCAAGATCGACAGCAAATCCAGTTGCTTCTCCCGTTTCAGTGAGGAATGCAAACGGAACAAACCCCATGTCCACCGCTGCTCGCAGCGGCTGATCGGACGGATGATCATCCGCGAACGCCGGCAGTGCAAGCAACAAAGCAACAGCTACCATCATCATAACCACTATAACTCGTTTCATTATTTTCCCTCCTTTTGGGATACTACTAATTGACATCTACTCTACTGACTGATTCTGAGATTCTCTTGTTATCACCTCCTCATTCTCCAAGTAACCAAACTATGATTCAGTACCACTACTATCATTTAACAGATATGCAAAGCCAGTCTTGCTCCCTTGACTACACATCAGAGAAAGCGATCCTGTCTAATGTTGTATTGCGGCAACAATTGCCGGATAACATGTCAACGCCTCTGCCATGAGATTGATACTGACACGATCGTTATACGTATGTGCGTATGTCTCTTCACACGGTGAAAAACCGATTACTGGAATACCCAATTCGGCGAACGCGCCTGCATCGGTGACAAAGTCCCAAAATCCAATTTGTAGCTCCCGTCCGAGGACCCGCTCCACTGCTTGCTTCGTGGTTTGAAGCACAGGGGTGGCAGGCTCGAGGAAGTAAGGTTTACGCGTCTTTTTCATACTCAACTCTATACCCGTATAGCTCCTCAAATGTTCGGTAACGGCCTCCAACTTCATACTGGTACTCATGATCTCTCGCAGTTTCGTCATTACTGAACCATCGGTTTCTCCCGGAACCTTCCTCCAGTCGAGGTAAACAATGGCTTCACCAGGAGTAACGTTACTGCTTTCTTGATCAGTGAAGTACAACGTTGGAGCAACGGTTGCCGTAAGCCGCGCAGCAGTACTCATAGAGAGCTGTCTCAGCTTGAGTAGAAACTGTGCCATTTCATAATGTGGGTTTCGCCCTCGCTCAGGAACACTTGCATGAACAGGCTTACCTATCGCCTTTACCGCGATCTCCACCCGGCCGCGGTGTCCGATTCGTAACTGGTTGCTGGTCGCCTCACCGATAATTACCACATCTGGTGTGATTGCTTTTACGAGAAATTCACTCCCCGCTCCACCTTTTTCCTCGAGGACAACCTGTGCCACATAAATGTCTCCGCTGGGTGGTGCTGTCAGGGTAGCAGGAAGGTAGACTTGCGTTGCAATCGCACCCTTAGTATCACTTGCCCCCCGCCCATAGACGTAACCATCAACGACCTTTCCCGAGTAGGGAGCGATATCCCATAGCTCGAGATCCCCCACATCTACCGCGTCCATGTGCGCTGTAAACATGATGGAAGGCCCATTGCCCTTGCCTTTGATCCGCCCAATGACATTGCCAATCTTGTCAGTCCACACCTCATCGTAGTCCAATCGGTGCATTTCCTCCTTTATGAGGAGGGCAATCTCAGCTTCTCTTCCTGATAAGCTAGGTGTTTGGATGAGGCGCTGGCAGAAGTGTACCATCTCATTGATTACCTGCTTCTTCATTGGCTATTCCTCCCTTCGGATAAACCCCAGTCTTGATAAAAATTACGTAGATAGCCGACAAGTTCTGTGGGAAAGTTGTCTCCCTTCGCAATCCTCATTTGGCTAGTGATAGCAGCACAAAACTCCCTTTCCAGGGCCTGTTCGTCAACGGTGAGTACCTTACGCTCGCGCATCACCACCCGCCCACCTACGATCACTGTGTCGACATCGCTTGCCAATCCACTATATAGCAAGAGGTCACGCAAATCTACTTCTGAAGCATAGAAAGGTTTGGCTACTCGCTCCAGATCCACCAGGATCATGTCCGCGCAATAACCTGATTCAAGGCGACCGCAACACCCTTCCAGCCCGATGACCCAAGCTGCCTGCTCAGTCGCCATGTTCAAGACATCCCAGGAATGGAGAGACTCCCTGGTAAAGGCGGGCGATTGACCCCGGTGCAGTAATGCAATGAGGCGCATCTCTTGAAAGGCATCCTCATTCTCTGAAAAGGGTTTGTCATCGAGACCCATCGCCACCCGCACTCCCCGCCGTAGATAGGCACCTACAGGGGCAATCCCGTTTCTCATGTTGAGATTGCATCCTAGATGATGGGTAACCGAGACCTTCCTCTCCGCCAACCTATCGATGTCCACGTCATCCAGCCACACCGCATGACCTAGAGTCAGCCGCGGGCTCAAGAGACGGAGTGATTCCAAGTGCTCAATCAGGCTTTCCCGAAAGACCCGTTCTGCATACGCCTTTTGATACACAGTCTGCAGAGCGTGAAGATGGATACGAGTATCATGTTCCTCGCCAAGGCGCGCAACAGTCTCCAACAGAGAGTCACTACACCATTGCGGTCCAGCCGGACCAAGAAGCACGGGGCTGCATGCGGTGTTATAGGCGGCAAAGAAATCGGAGAAGAGTTCAGCAAACTCTCGCCTGATCGCCCGTTGTTCATCATGGGAGACCTTCTTAACTAAGTTACGTAAGTGACAAGGGAGATATGACAGAAACGCATCGTCGTCGTAAGAAATGAGATTCTGGTCCTTAATCGAAACGGAAAACGCTACCCGTATCCCCGTGCTCTTGAGCGCAGAAACTCCCTGATCTATATCGCTCTTTAACTCCTCTAGGGGTATGCGGGGGATTGGAAGATAATGCATGGCTGTGAATCCGGAATGAATATGTCTGACGCCAGAGTACAGCGCATTTAGATACGAACCGGGGTTAGGGAGGTAAGCAGTTTGGGGAAGCCAAAGTTCCAAGTAATCGTACCCAAGCCCAGCACGAAGAGGAGAGAGCCCTCGTGCGTGGGAATGCGCATCGACAAAACCCGGCATGAGGAGCTGAGTCCCATCTCCAATAACCTCCTCGCGAGGATAGCGAGCATGCAAGTCAGACCAAGGAGCCACCTCAGAGATCCGCTCTCCTTGTATCCTAACAGCCGCATTGGAGAGAATCTCAGCATTGGAATCACCAGGAGCGGTAAGAACAATCTTCCCTCTTACAATCATCTCAACCCTTCCTTTCCACCTTGTAATAGGCCTATTTGCCCTTCCCATCAAGGAGGTCCCGTGGATGCAGGGTTCCGCTTCGTGTACAAACAAACTCTCCTTGTCTCGGCAGTGCGTGCAGTTCATCCTCTTCCAGGAGAACTCTTCCCCGCTGCATAGAAAGGACCGGCTTTCCTATCACCTCAAACCCTTCATAAAGTGTGTAGGATGCACGCGAATGTTGGGTCTCTTGGGCGATCTGATGGCGCTCTCCAGGATCAAAGATAATCAGGTCGGCATCGCTTCCGATTAACAAAGCACCTTTCTTTGGATAGAGCCCAAAGATCCTCGCTGGATTCTCACACATCACCTCTACCAATCGTGGCAACGTGAGGTGTCCCTGATTGATTCCTGTCTCATACATCACTGACAGCATTGTCTCGACTTGTGGTGAGCCATACGCTGCCGCAAGGAAATCATCATTGCGTCCCTTCTCTTTCGGAGCGTGGTCGCTCCCTATCGTATCGATCAAACCCCCACTCAATCCCCGCCACAGGGCATGTTGATCCTCGGGATATCTTAATGGGGGACCGATCTTCGCCAGTGGCCCCTGGTGGTTGATCTCTTCATTGGTGAGGGCCAGGTACTGTGGACAGGTTTCCCCGAAGATCCTTTGGCCACGCCGCTTCGCACATGCAACAACCTCGACCGCTTCGTGAGAGGAGACGTGCGGAATATACAGTGGGCAACCCGCAACCTGAGCGATCGCTGCTGCCCTGTTGACAGCTTCAGCCTCAAGAACACCTGGGCGCATCCGCTCGAAGAACTCCGCGGGATCGCGCCCCTCTGCATGGAATTTGTCAATCAAATAATCAGTTGCTAGTCCACTTTCTGCATGTACCATCCCCATTCCACCTGCTCGGGCAATGATGTCAAATACTCGCAAGAGTTGGTAGTCATCGCAGAGTCTTCCCAGCCTCGCATAAGCCATGAACAACTTGAACGAGGTAACCCCTAGATCTATGACCTCGGGGATTTCTTCTGCTTGACAAGCGGGATCGAACAGTCCGGCATGAACACCGAAATCCAGTACGCAATGCGCTGCTGTGTTCTCGACAAAGTCCCTGACAGTTGGGACCACTTGTTTGCCATGATCGGCATATACATAGTAGATGAGGGTAGTCACTCCGCCATAGGCAGCGGATATAGCCAACGATTCGGCATCGTCCACATATAGAGGATGCGTATGTGCATCGATAACCCCCGGAAGAACATACTTCCCTTTTGCATCAATCTCCCGGTCGGCAGCTGCGGTAATCTCTGTTTCTAGGGCAACAATCCTCCCGTTCTGGATGGCCATATCCTGCCGGCTAATCCGTTGCCCTGTAACCACCAACCCTCCATGAATTACTACTTCATATCGTTTACTTGTCATGTTATGCCTCACTCTCTCCTATTTCTTAGGGAACGAAGAAAGGTTAAATGGTACCCCAGCTTCTTCTCCCTTATCACGAAGGGATCTAACAACCGCTTCAATAAGAGGGATACCATTGTCGCGATAGTCTTCCATCCGCTCAAACTCCTTCTCGCCGTGGATGAATATCCGATCATGCCCCAAAGCCTTCGGAGCTGCTTTCAGTTGCTCAATCAGCATATCCATATTGATCTTGAATTGCTCGACGGGCCGGAACGTATTCACATCAATCGCCATAAAGAAGTGGCCAATATCGACCGGAGGACCTTCCACGCTTCCAGGGCTTCCAATATTCGTCCCATAAGCAGCCCCGGCAAGAACCCCACTTAAGATGTCCACAAGCAGTGCCAGCCCGTATCCTTTGTAACCACGCATCACATCCGTTCCACCCAGAGGAAACAAGCACCCTCCATCATGGATCACTTGCGGATCACGAGTTGGAGCCCCTGCACTATCCATCCCCCATCCTAATGGAACCTCCTCTTCTTTCTCTTGATAAAACGAGATCTTACCCATTGGCACAACACTTGTTGCCATATCCAAAACGTATGGCTTCTCTTCTCCAGCTGGCACAGCTACTGCAATTGGATTTGTACCTAGAATGCGTCCATTACCATGTGTTGGCGCAATCAGGGGTTGAGAGTTAGTAAGGCTAATCCCTATCATATCGTGTTCCAGTGCCATCATGGCGTAATAACCAGCTATGCCGAAATGATTGCTGTTGCGAACAGTAGCTATTGACACACCAATGTCTGCAGCCTTCTTGATACATGCCTTCATCGCCCGGAAACCAGCTACCTGCCCCAGCCCGTTTTGGGCATCGAATGCTGTTACTATCTGCGTTTCTCTGATCAGACGCAGGTGTGTCTGCGAATTGATCAGCCCAGCTCGCAGACGATTTCCATAGTAGGTATGCAATCGGCCAATACCATGGGAATGTACTCCACGCAGGTCTGCGGTAATCAGTGCATCCCCCACAATGGACGCATCTTCCCCGGGAACATCAAAGTGAGTAAGAAAACGACCAATATATTCCTTCAGGTCCTCTGCTCGAAAGCGATACTCATTTACCATCGCAACCTCCTGTCCTGTCCGAAAGGCTTCTCCGGTGCCTTCTTCTCTCTGGAGGGCTTTCCGGGATTACGTGATGCGTGGTAGTACATCACCGCCTTTGCGAATGACCCCAACGGTTGCTGTTGCTCCTTTTGCGGCACGGGCTACTATCAGAGCAGTTGATACACTTGGAAAGAGACGAAACCCGAGATCTCGAGCATCTCTCTCTGTCAAGCCCGGAGAAACACAGAAAACTTCTGCGATTTCCTTTGCTAGCGCGTGTTGAAGCAAGGCGCCAGCACAAACTCCATCAATTTCTTTCGCTTGCGCGAGATGGACCAACTGGTCTCTGTTAATGTTCCCGTACTTAGCTAATTCTGAATGAGCAGGAGAAACACCATCGCGGAAACGGGCAACAAGGATGACGATCCCGCCACGCTTCACCGCCAAACACCCTGCAGTGAACGCTTTCAGTCCTTGCCAGTAGTCAATATCCGCTGGCTCTGCTTCTACAAGAACAATATCTGCGCGCGATGGAATCACACGCACGAAGATATCCTGCGCGATCGCTACCCCTTGACGATGCGCTACTACTGGATCACCCGCAACAATCGCTACTGGCTCGTAGGAACCGTTGAATACTACATTCACGATAAACCGCAATCCCACTTCGCGGGCAAGTCGTTCCATCTCGCATCGAGCAGGGGTTTCAACCTCTCCCATTACCTGTAAATAGTTAGGCTGCTTTGCAGCAAGCCAGTGCATCGCGGATACGGTCTCTGTGCCACACACTCCCGGAAGGACTATCTTCGCGCCACCGGCCCAACCAACCTGCGCATGGGGCACGATGCTTCCGCACCCAATCACCATATCTGCTTCCAAAACCATGTGGTTGATAACGATCGGCACTCCCAGCGGACTATGCCCCCACAGAACCAATTCATGGTCATTCCTGCAGTCATGGTTGAAGACTGACACGCGCGATGTCACCTGAGGACCGAATCGTGCCTCGATTTCCTCCAGCGACATCTTGCGATGCGTGCCCAGAGCGATGAGAAGCGAAATGTCCTTATCAGGGATTCCTATCTTGTTAAGCTCGTCTAGCAGTACCGGAAGGATGATGGCTTGTGGGGTGGGACGCGTCAGATCATCAACAAGTATGAGAACGCGGCCTCCTCGATGGACCAGATCACAGAGCAGCGGACTTCCACTAGGTTTTATCAACGCTTGTTTCACTGTCCAGGCAGGATCGCTTAGCGAAGAGACCCTACGGGGGCCTACGACATAGATGAGGTTCTTCTCGGCCGTACAGATCTCATCTATTGCTTCCCTCAATGACTGTTGCACAGAGCTCTGTCTCCTCCCTCTTTGAGAACATCCATAATGCCTTCCACCTGTCCCCCTTAGAGAATCCTCCCGAGGAACTCCTTGGTCCGCTCGTATACGGGGTGTTCAAAGACTTGTTCCACTAGTCCTTACCTTTCAGTACTTTTTGACTTGTCGAAATAACAATGTAAATTCCGGATCTCTAAGCGGCAGTCACACACCTGCCTTCATCCTCTTCTCAAAAAAGGTTACTAGTTGCACAAGCGGCAGTAACAAGATAAGGTAAAGAACAAGTGCCCCCACAAGCGGCGTAGCGTTGAGTGTCGTCGATTGTGATTGAAGCGCTTGCCGAAGAAGATCTGGCAGTGCAACTGTTGAGGCGACAGCACTTGCTTTGATTAACTCCAGTGTGTTTGTTGTCAACGGAGGAAGCACTATACGCAATGCTTGCGGCAGTGTTACATGGCGCATTGCCTGTAGATAGGTGAGGCCAAGCGAACGCGCAGCTTCTCCTTGTCCCTTGGAGATTGCTTCAATTCCAGCACGAAATATCTCCGAGTAGTAAGCGCCGCCATTGAGGCTCATCGCCAATGTTGCTGCCCAAAAAGCAGGCAGGCGTATTCCAACGAATGGCAGCGTGTAGTAAATGAGCATTAAAGTAACAATAATTGGCACAGCTCGTACTATGTCGACATATACGACAATAAACGGGTTCAAGAAGCGTTTTCTGGCATGCCGCAGAACAGCTAGAACAAGGCCAGAGCCCATAGCCAGGATAACGCCCAGCCCAATTAGTTGAAGTGTCGTGCGAAAGCCGATAAGTAACAGATGGCGAGACCGGATCAACACGTCTATGTTGAAGAAGTTCTCGACGATGTTATTCATGTTATAATCCTTTCCCCCATTTCTTCTCCAAGAAGAGAGTCAATCGCAAAAGCGGCAGAAAGAGCAACACATAGATAATGGCTGCTTCGATAAGTGGAGTAGGATTAGCAAAGATCCCCTGCGCCCAGCGCGCTTGCTTTAGCAAATCAGGAAGGGCAATTGCTGAGGCCATCGAAATTGCCTTGGCGATTGCCACCCCCCTATTTGCCAAAGTGGGAACAGAGATACGTACCGCTTGAGGGAGTACCACAGCGCGCATGGTCTGTAGGAAGCCAAGCCCCAACGAACGTGATGCTTCCCACTGCCCCTTGTCAACCGCTTCGATCCCTGCCCGAAATATCTCCTCAGTAAAAGCAGATAGGCAAGCACCAAAAGTGAGCACCGTTGCAGTAAATGTGGATAGGTTGATCCCCGCGAAGGGAAGGGCAAAGTAGACCAGTGAAAGAAGAACAAGATATGGACTAGCGCGTAGAAGATCTACGTAAATGCGGATCAGAAGACCGATTGGTTTCCCAACATATCTAAGGTTCGTAGCCCGAATGACTGCAAGGATCAAACCTACCACAAAGCCAATCACTATCACCAGGAATGACACTTTGACTGTAACCCACAATCCAGAAGCCAGGAGAGGGAGTGCTTTCTGCATAACCACAGGGTTGAAGAAATACCGCCCTATTGCATGAAAATCCATTGTCGCTCCATGGTTTGTTGATGATAAGGGGGCGGCAGCGCCGCCCCCACTAGAGTCCCTACCTTACTCTGGGAAATACGGAGTGTGACACAAGTTCGGTTCAAAAGCCCGTAATCCCGGACACCCATAACCTACAAAGACCATGCTGGCATAGTCATCTGGAGCCGGCAGGCCAAAGTATTTTGCCATCAGGCTGCGCAGGGTTCCGTCAAGCTTCATCCCTTCAAGGACGCGTTCAACTTCGTACCGATAGGGGTCATCCTCCCGAAAACCAAATGAATAGCCCGCGTGTCCAAGCCCAAAATTGGTTGCTGGTGAGATAACAAATGCTTTGCTCAGCCCTGGCTTTTCCTGGATAAACGTGCTCATTGTGGCATCCTGTGCGAGAGCAGCGTCGATCTTCTTCGTAATAAGGGCAAGCACAGTATCATCGATCTTGTCGTAGCGTACAACCGAAAATCCGTATGTGGTCCCGTTATCTGTAACCCAACCATCCGCTACAGATCCTGCATTCACCCCAATCGTATATCCTTCCAAAGCGTCTGGTGAGTTTAGCGTTGCCGCATCGGCTTCACGAGCAATCATCATCAACCCGGAATCCATCACCGGCTCAGTATAGTCAAGGAATTCTGCCCGCTCCTCGGTAATATTGAGGGTCCAGAAAATTGCCTCGTACTGTTTCGCAAACAACCCCGCGAAGATTCCGGACCAATTGACGTCCACAACTTCCATGCTTGGCCTACCAAGCCTACGGGCAATCTCATTAGAGACGTCAACTCCAAACCCTACTGCGTTACCTGCTTCATCGTAGTAATGAAAGGGTCGGTAGCCCATATCAAATCCAAGCTTGAGCGGCTGATCCGACGGATGATCATCCGCGAATGCCGGCAGTGCAAGCAACAAAGCAACAGCTACCATCATCATAACTGCCATAACTCGTTTCATTATTCTTCCTCCTTTATTTCTTTGCGGAATTCTCTTACGTCTCCTACCTTATGGTTATCCACTTTCTCGCCTGATGACCACCCCCTTGGCGCTTGGCCTTAGATTGTCTAGTGGAAAGAGTTGCGTATTACTGAATTACTATACCCAAAACCAGCCATCATGCAAATCATAATTCCACATTATGGAACAAGTGATTGAGTTCTGCTGTTAGTGTCTTGTCCACTTACCTTTCCTTGGCCAATACTAGTCACTGTGTGCTCTCAGGCATCTGAGGATACCTTTGCGTACAGTGCTCGTTTGCAGTGACGCAAGCCAGCGTCAATCAGTCCCTCGCAGACTTTGAGCGTTACAGTAGTGGGATCCAGCACGACTACACCTAGCTGTTGTTGCACATCATTGGCATAGCCTGTCATCCCGGCACATCCAAGAACAATAACCTCGGCCCCATCTTCTTCAACCGCTTTACGGGCCACCTCCAGAATGCGAGCTTTAGTAAGTTCGGGGTTGG
>Ga0307431_1000732_pt1 | contig 21002 bp, 16 predicted proteins | sample SalMarWE160170MG_FD_202155 | JGI IMG/M metagenome (GOLD analysis project Ga0307431, IMG submission 202155) | Salt marsh sediment microbial communities from the Plum Island Ecosystem LTER, Massachusetts, United States - WE1603-170 | ecosystem: Environmental > Aquatic > Marine > Intertidal zone >...
GAAAAGAGGATCACATTCATGCCGTTATATTTCGCCTTTTCCGCTTCCAGGGGGACCAAAATCTGATAAGCGATGTCATTATATTAACGGCGCCTATCTCGGAGTCGATGCTATCCCCCAAAATGGGAGGCCTTCAAAGCTGTTGTGGGAATTTGGTATGTCTGGTTCTTTCTACCTCCTTTCCATAATTTGTCAGAAAAAACAGGCAGATGATGACCCTGATTCCGATCAGGTATCAATCAATTTTGGTACCTATAGCATCTTGTATCAAACAGAATGCACCAGAATAAGAAATATGCTAATGTGTAGAATCAATCATAAGCATAGTTCACAAAAAAATGTGGATACGAAGAAGTTATATGAAATGGCGGTTTTCAAAATATCGGAGGTTAATTTAGGATGACTCTACACAGTATCTTAAAATCAAAAGCCCTTGAATGGAGAAGGAATAATTATCAATCCGATTATCCCACGATTTCCGAGATTCTGGATTTCAATCTTGATCCAGAAACAGAAAACCTACGTTTTTTAAGGAATGCACAATTTGAAGCCCTTGAAACATACTGGTATTTAAGACTTGTTGAAAAGACTCCACATATTTTTGATTTGTACAAAAGACTTTATGATGATCCAGTAGAGCTTTTCAAGGCTTTGAACATTACTATCTCTCAAGAAGATTTAATAAAGATTATGAGTAAAAGAGGAATTAACTCAATATTTGAAACAATAAAAGCAGACGACGATTTTGTTAGAGAATACAGGCTGGAAGCTCTAAGAGAAACACTTTCATTAATTTATCCAAGTTACATATTAGCATTAGCAATGGGAGCAGGAAAAACTATCTTAATCGGTACAATTATCGCTACTGAATTTGTGATGGCTCTTGAATATCCTGATAATACAAACTTCGTTAAGAACGCTTTGGTTTTCGCTCCTGGCAAAACCATATTAGGCGCTCTAAAAGAAATTTCTGATATTCCCTATAAAAAAATTCTCCCTACCCGATTATATAAAGAATTTATCACATCGGTTAAATTTACCTATACAAGAGATGGAGAAAAAGACATCCCTATAATTAAAGAGAGTAGTTTTAATGTGGTGGTCACTAACACCGAAAAGATAAGGATTCAAAAACAGACGATTACTAAATCTCTGATTAAAAACTTATTTGCTGACGCATCCCAAGAAGATGTGATAAAGCAAGAAGTAGCCAATCGAAGACTACAAACAATTGCTTCTCTCCCTAATCTCGCTATATTTTCTGATGAGGCCCATCACACTTATGGAATGAAACTTGGAGAAGAATTAAAAAGAGTCAGGCAAACAGTTGATTACCTTGCAGAAAAAACTAATCTCTTGACTGTGATTAACACCACAGGAACACCTTACTATAGGAGACAAATTCTAAAGGATGTAATTTACTGGTATGGTTTATCACAGGGAATTCAAGATGGGATTCTAAAAGATGTTAGAGGGAATATTGTAGCTTACCCTGAGGTAGAAGATGAACATTTTATCAGAGATGTAATCACCGATTTTTTCAAAAATTACAACGATGTAAAAATTTATGATGATAGCCCAGCTAAACTGGCCCTTTATTTTCCTAAGATAAACGACCTACAAAATGCCAAACCGATTGTAGAGACAGCATTAGTAGAAATTGGAGAAGACCCATCCATTGTTTTAGAGGTACACAATGAATCAAAAGATGAGATAAAAGATCTATTTGATAATAGAATAAATGACCGATATTTACCCTACAGGGTTTTTCTTCTTGTCAATAAGGGGACCGAAGGTTGGAATTGCCTCTCTTTATATGCAACTGCCTTGGCAAGGGAACTTAGAGCAAGCAATAACTTTTGTCTTCAAGCTGCTTCTCGGTGCTTAAGACAAACATCAGGAAATAAACATAAAGCAAAAATATACCTGTCCAAACAGAATGTAAAAATCTTAGATTCTCAGTTAAAGGAAACCTTTGGTGAAACACTTCAGGAGCTAAATCTACTATCACCAAATCTCAGAAAAGAAAGGTTAATATTAAAAAAGACGGAAATCCCCCATGTATTACTCAAAAAGAAAATACGAAAGGTCATTCCTATTGATAAAAAAGTAGATTTTAGAAGAATAGAGATTCAAAAACCGGAAATCATAATTGAAGAATCTAAAAAAACTATTTATGATTTGAAAGATATTCCTGATAGGAAAGGCGTACTAATAACTCACAAAGAAGAAAAATTTATAATAGAGGAAGACTTTGTTGATGTTTATTCCTTTGCTGTTGAACTTTCATCTTTATACAGACTACCGCTTATCCAAATATATGAAAGGATAAAGAGCATTTATCCGGAAGGAGAAATTCTGGAAAGCCATGCCTTTGAGATTAAGAAGCAATTGGAAGAGAAACTCAAAAATTATGAAGTAACAGAAGAGGAAGTTGAAGTTGCTCTCGCCTTAGTTAAGCCTAAAAGTTTCAGTAGAGAGGAAACAGAAGGAAGACCGATATACACAACCGAAATCGTATATCACAAAGATAAAGAAAATCTTCTCTTGAAATATGAAAAGTTTAAAGATCAAAATAAAGGATGGTATCAATTAGAATTTGGTTTTCACTACTCCCCATATAATTTTGATTCAAACCCAGAGAAGGATTTCTTTATTAACTTGTTAAATATGCTAAATGAAGACCCCACAGATGTTGAAGACATTTACTTTACTGGAGCAATAACTGATCCTAACAAGACAGATTTTATCTTTGAATACAAAGGTAAAGACGGCAGATGGCATAATTATACACCAGACTTTTTGATAAAAAAGAAAAATGGCAAAATGCTCATTGTTGAAATAAAAGCAGAACCTTACAGAGATGAGGCAAAAGAGAAAGCAATAAAAGAAATAGAGGGATTGAATCCCGATAGATTGAAATATGAGATCTTGGTTACTGATAAAGACGAGATAGGATTTGAGAATATCAATAAAGTTAAAGAAGCAATTTATGAATACAAAACAGAATAAAAATATGATTAATAAGTCTGGAGAGTATAATCAATTAGTCAATTCTATCGGTGATTTGTTAGAATCAGCGAGGAAACAGGTTGCAAGAACTATTAACACAATTTTGGTTGAGACATACTGGGGGATTGGGAAAAGAATTGTAGAATATGAGCAGAAGGGTGGCGAAAAAGCTGAATATGGAACAAAATTACTGACAAAATTATCTAAGGACTTAAGGTTTAGATATGGGAAAGGGTTTAGTAAAAGCAACGTATACTTGATGAGGTTGTCATACATAAAATATCCAAAATTCCAGACACTGTCTGGAAAATTATCCTGGAGCCATTATGTTGAGCTCTTAAGCATCTCTGATGATTTAACAAGGTCTTTTTATGAGAAACAATGCATCAAAGAAAACTGGTCTGTAAGAGAACTTAAAAGGCAGATAAATTCTGCGCTTTTTGAAAGAATTGCTTTAAGTAAAGATAAAAAAGGGGTGCTAGCGCTTTCTAAAAATGGGCAGATTATAGAAAAAGAAGAGGATATTATAAAAGACCCTTATGTGCTTGAATTCTTGAATATTCCCGAAAAATATCAATATACAGAAAAGGAATTAGAGCAAAGACTGATTGATAATCTACAAATGTTTCTATTAGAGTTAGGGAAAGGGTTTGCCTTTGTTAACCGTCAATACCGGATCACACTTAATAATAACCATTTTTATGTAGATTTAGTTTTTTATCACACAATTTTAAAATGCTTTGTCTTGATAGATTTAAAAGTAGGAAAAATTACACATCAAGATATTGGACAAATGAATATGTATCTGAATTATTTTAAATCAGAAGTGAGTGCGGATAACGATAGCCCACCAGTAGGAATTGTCCTTGGAGCAGAGAAAGACAATATTTTAGTAGAATATGCACTGGGTGGAATTTCTAACAAATTATTTGTTTCACGATATAAATTATATCTGCCGGATAAAAAGGAATTGAAAAAGAGATTAAAATATTTGCTGGAAGGATAAGTATAACTAATTATGGCTAAAGAAAATAAACTCAAAATTACCCCCGCCAAAGGACGCCCAATGCTCTACTGGGTAGGCAAAAAGCCCTTAGATTATGTAAAAGGCTTTCCTGTTCAGTTGGTGGAAATTTTTGACCCGTTGAACAAAATGTCATTGCGAGGCGAAGCCGAAGCAATCTCATACAATGAACTAAAAGACAACTGGCAGAACCTTTTGCTTCATGGAGATAATAAGGACGTTTTAGCAACACTTCTTGAGCTTGGATTTAGAGGAAAAATTGATTTGATTTATATAGACCCACCGTTTAAGAGTGGCGCCGATTATGTGAGAAAAGTTGTACTTAGCCCCGACATGTCGGGGAACTTTTTCGACAGGATTAACACGATTAACAAGATTTTCTTTATATCCTGAACATCCCGTCTATCCTGTCTAAAAAATGGGATTTCCTATACTATGAACTTAGAGGATTAAAAAATTTAGGGCGGATAGAAAAAGATGAAGCATCTGTCTTACAACAGACTATGTATTTTGATATTTGGAATAATGATACTTATTTACAGTTTATGTATGAACGACTGATGCTTATGAAGGAACTATTAGCAACTCCAGGTTCTATTTATGTGCATTTAGATCATAGAGTTAGTCCTCATATAAAACTGTTAATGGACGAAGTGTTCGGACCTGAAAATTTTAGAAACCAAATTATTTGGCGAAGGCAAATACCACGAGGCAAAAAGGCTAGTGCTCAATTTTTACCTTTCAGCGCTGACCATATTTTATTATATACAAAAGGTGAAAATGCTACTTGGAATCAACCGGTAAAAATCAATAAAATTACTATAAAACAGGCTGAAAAAAAATATAGCAAAGACGAAAAGGGATTCTTTAGGACCTCAGATCCAGGTACATATTCATTTGATAGCTTACTTACTTTACATAGGGAAGGAAGGTTATATGCTCCGAAAGGTAGTAAAATCAGCATAGATCATAGAAGTAAAGTTATAAGAACTACCAAAGGGAAACTCGCCATTAAATACTATAGAAAACAAGAAGGAAACTACGTTTTGGAAGAGAATCCCATAGATAACATATGGGAGGATATTCCTGGGTTAGGAATAGTTTCATCACAATGGATTGGATTTCAGACACAAAAACCTGATGCTCTCCTTAAACGTATTATTAAAGCATCCACAAAAGAACCGGAACTGGCCTTAAAAAACGGAGAAGACATTCCAATTGTACTTGACTGCTTCATTGGTTCAGGTACTACCGCAAAAGTTGCCCAGAAACTTGGCAGGCGATGGATAGGCTGTGATATAAATAAGGGAGCAATTCATCTAACAAGCAGAGAATTACAGAAAATAATAAATAAGCAGGTAAGGAAAAAAGAAACAAAATATCCAGCATTTGCAATCTATAAAGTTAATAACTATGATCTTCAACTATTAAGAACCGAAGCAATAGAACTTGCTGTCCAGCATATTGGAATTCAGAGAACAAGAACCGATAGATTCTTTGATGGCACCTTAGGGAAAAATCTTGTAAAAATAATTGACTTTAATCATCCCTTAACCCTTCTTGATTTGCAACTTCTTCAGGATGAATTAAAGAAAAGACCTGATGAGGATAGGGATATAACTATAGTTTGTCTTGGAAAAGAATTGGCAGTTGACCCTTGGGTTGAGGAATGGAATAAGAAACACCCCATAAATAAGATTAAGGTCATTGAACTAAAGACAGACAAAAAATATGGAAGTTTCTTAATCCATAAGCCTGCAGAAACAAAGGTCAGCATTAAAAGAAAGAACAATAAAGCGATAATAGAAATTCAGGACTTTATCTCACCAACAATAATTGAACGGCTTAATATTGACAATACTCTCTTTAAAGTAAAAATCCCTGATTTTAGGTCTATGATTGATTGTGTCTTGATTGACAGTAACTATGATAACAACACCTTTCATATTGTTTATTCAGATGTCCCAGAAAAGAAAAACGATTTAGTAGCAGGAAAGTACGAAATAAAAATCCCAAAGAAGAAAATCAAAGTAGCAGTTAAGATCATTGATATGCTGGGAGAAGAGATCATGAAAGTTATTGAGGTGTAAAGAATAATGATAAACAGCCACTTCATATAACAGCAGATAAAAGGGAAATCGAGATTTCCCCAAATTCCCTTCGACAACTTCTTTTATCCGTAAAACAACATCAAAACATCTTGGGATGATCTCGAATTTCAGATATTTTAAAAGGTGATGATTGGCGACGCGGCTCTATACTTTATCAGCATAATAAGTATAGGCAATAAATACATTAATAATCACCAGATCCACCTCTTTCCATCAGGAGTAAAAGGATTAGTTAAATCATATTCCGGTTCCCCTTCATCATAATCATATCGCCTATATCTCGACCGTATCTCCTCATGAATCCATAACAAAGAGAGCACAACACCATAGCTTTTGAGGGCTATTGCATGTTCTATAATCCATGCATCTTCATCAACATCTCCCGCTAACCAAGCAGCAGCTGGTACTGTCTCGGGTCTCATAGGTAAATCGCCATCTTCATAAAAATAGAACGCATATGTGTTTGGGCTTAACTTCTCCTTCACCCTGACATGATGATTAAAACTTTCTGATTTTTTGTACCATTTTATATATCCATCTTTACATACTACAACAGCACAGGGCTCTTGGGAAATATTAACATACCGTAACGCTGTAGCGGTGAGAGTCGTCCTGAATTCTTGGGCCAATTCTTTAACAGTCTCCATTGTTCGGAGCTTCGTTTTTTAAGTAACACTTAAAAATTTCCTCCGGCATTAAAACATTAGCTGCAAATTCGTTTGCCTCTAATTCCTGTTCTTCTGTTTCATTCCATACATACATATCCTCTTCGGTGCAAAGAATGAGCTGAGAGTCAGTATGCAGCTCAAAATGTCCCAGCTCATGTGCAATAGCAAATCTCTTGGGGCCTTCTTCCGGTATCCACTTATTCACCGTTATAATGCCACGGGTACCCTTTCTTACTAACCTCCCCTCGGATCCTTCAAGAGCTCTTTCTCTCACATAGGCTCCTCGTTCCATTGCTATATCACGAATGCTGATCTCGGAAGGATATCTTATTTGCAAAGTCTCTATAATCTCTTTTGCCTTTGCAGATGCTCTTCGCGAACTTACCATGGATGACCCTCTAATCTTTTTCTTTAGATTCTTTATTGGCTTCTTCAAGAAGATTTAAAGCCTCCAAATCCTCAATCAAACTTTCAAGGTCCTTTTCGGAAACTGTATCTCTTTTGCGGAAATAGGCCTCTGCATGGGAGAGGGCATCCGGGCCATAGGTGCCCTGTAGGATATCCATTATTTTATTCTTTAGATTTGAAGCCTCTATTACAATCTGTTTGGAATTTAATAATCGCTCAATTTTGGCTTGTCTTTCTCTTGCGCGTTCGCGCCAGCCCAGCCGCCGCTTCTCCGATCCTTCTTTTACAATCTCCATAACCCTCTTTGCCAATTGATCGGTATCAATACCCTGTTCTTGTAATTCGGTAACAATATCCTCCTGGCTGAGCCCTGCTGGGTCACTTAAAAAATCAGTAAGACTTTCTATAAATCCCTTACTGTTCTTACCTTTCTCCATTATGCCTCCTTTTTGTTCTATTAAATCTTCCGCATTCCCTTATTGAACTTGGCAGCTCTTCTTGAAAGTTTTCTTTTCAGATTATAGACCTTCTGAATATCCCAGCCCGTTTGAGCCGCTATAGTCTCGGGCTTATCAATACGTTCTTCAAAACAAAGAATGAGCATTTCAAGATCCTCATCTCCCTTTACCATAGCATAAAATTCATTTTTTACTTTATTCTCATACTCCTTATCTTCGAAGGTTATTAGCTGTTCTTCAGGGTTTTTGGTTATGCTCACCTCATGCATGGTTGAAGAAATGTCAGCATGACTTTCGCCTTGAGCACCTTCGATACCCAAATCATCGCTTTTGTCCGGGATTCTCTCACTTTTCCAATGCCCCATGGACATAAAAAGGTGATTCAGGTCGCTGTCAATTATTTTCATGAGATGTTTTAATAAATTTGGATACTTATCCGGGTTCCAATCGCGAACGCTAGACCAAACCTTCTCAATTGCACCGAGTGCGATGTCCTCAGGAGTCTTCCCCCCCGGAAGTTGATTAGGATCTCCTGACTTCCAAATATAATTTGATGCCTTCCAATAAGCATAACGCGTCAAGCGAAAAACGATATCCTTCCAATCAGCAGCTTCTAAGAGGTCAAGAGTTTTATCCTTTCCCATTTTTCCCTCCTAAAGGATTAAACCGAGCTTTGAAAAAATTTGCCATTTTTTTTGGCAAATTTTGAAATTCCCCGGCTTTTAAATGGTAAGAACGAAATCATGCCTAAGGAGGAATTCATCATGGCAAGAAGCCGTTCCGAATCTTAGGAAACCAAAAATTTAACTTATATGATGCTACACCATTTCGAAAACAAAGGCTACAGGGAAATCAAGTCAGATATTCAGGGCAGGACTAAAACTATCATCATATACAGTACTAAAAGAAATCACATTCCTGACCTCACGGCTAGGAAGAACGCCACCTTTGTTATCTTAGAAGTGGAATTATCAAGCACCATTTTTTATGATCAGACCACCATTAAGCTTATTAGAGCGCTATATATAGTGGTGGAATAAATCTTTTTTACTATATCTTGACATCATAGAAATCGTGACTATTTTTAATAAAATTTATTTACGATAGATAACTCAAAATGGCTAGACGGACTATAGTTTATGTTGGTTCTGGGATTAAGGAAGGTTGGAATGTCAAAAAGCTGGGTGCCCAGCGGGCCTCTACGCATTTTGATAATAAAGAGAAGCCTATTAACTACGGTCGGCAGCTGGTCAAGAAAGCTGATCTAGGACAGCTCAAGATTCAAAAACGGGATGGGACCTTTCAAATCGAATTCACTTATAGGAAAGGCCCATTCCCGCCGGAAGAATGAGGGAATAATCTATTTTGAGAAAAGAGAAGCTGATCAAAGACAAGAATCGAAAATGGTTAATATGCTATCTCCTTTTCCATATCATCATCTTCGCGTTGTTCGCCGCCCTTATTAGCCCTACATTTAGGGATGTTAACGAGCTCCTCTCCAAGTTCAAAAGTCCAAGCGGTTTCTTCCCATTACTGTCATTTCCTTTCGCCATCATCCTTGAAGGCATAATTCATAGTGACTATAAGGCAATCCTTGTATTTTGGCATATAAAGAATCCATTACCTGGAAATCGCGCCTTTTCAATAATTGCTCACAAGGATCCAAGAATTGGCATGAATAAACTTAAGGAAATGTTTCCAAACGGGCTCCCAGAGAGCCCAAGAGATCAGAATAGCAAATGGTACAAACTGTACCATGAATATAGTGAAAGGCCAACTGTGTACGATGCTCACAAATCCTTCTTGTTGACCCGTGACCTTGCAGCTCTCACAACGCTTCTTATACCTTTCTGTTTGGTTGCACATCTGTTCTGGGTAACGAAGTTCGCAGTAATAATCTATCATCTCCTTCTTCTTGCAGCCATGACAATAATAATCAGCCTTTCATCTCAGAATTACGGGAAGAGGTTTGTAGCAAATGTGCTTGTGGAAGCAACACTCTAAAATGAATTAAGGAGGATTGAAATAAAATCTTATGAAACAGCTTGAATGCATTATTTTTAACGTAGAGCATGGCTTCTGTGCCTTCATTAAATCTCCGAATAATTATGGCTTGATGATTGATTGTGGGGGCAGGCAGAACTTTTCACCAATCAAATGGATCAGGAATCATTACAACTTCAACCACAACAACATAAAATATTTTGAAGGTCGAAGAATAGCCGAGCTTATAATTTCACATCTTCATGCAGACCATTTCAGTGACGTTGGCAGCTTCTACTATAACAAGAAGGACAAGCCCAAACATCTGTTCCGGGACAAGGAATCCCTTAAGTTTCTTGACCAGAAAATAAGGGAAGAGAAGGACGCAAAAAGAAGACGTGTGCTGACTCAGTTCAAAAAATTCCAGGCGAGCTATAACCTGGACATAACTAATGAAGTGGACTGGGGGTTTGATTTTTTCGACGTTAGACGGATTTCTTTCTCAGATGCAGAGGAGATATCATCAGGTAGGGACAAAATCATTAACAATAGGAGTTACATCGTTGGCATTGAGTATGCTGGAACGAGAATCCTGTTCCCAGGCGATATCGAAGAAAAAGGCTGGGAGAAAGCTTTTGGGTATAAATCAATCAGGGATATTCTGAAAGGCACTGATTTCTTTGTCACATCGCACCACGGGCACAAAAATGGCTCTTGTCTCGATATATTGAAGTATACTGGTAAGCCCACAGCATCTATATTGTCTCAGCAAAGAAGGGCGATGACAATACCTATTACGATTTCTATTCAAAGCCCGAAAACTCGAAAGGTTACCTGGTCAAAGGTGATACGGAGATTTCAAGAGTTATATCCACAAAAAAAAGAAAGAAATCTATTAAAATATCCATTAGGGAAAACGGCAGCAATTCCATAGAACTGATCCCAACCAGTGACAACTTAAGTAGGCACCAGCAGAAGCTCGTCCAGAGAAAGACAAAACGGGCCATAGGAGTGTGGGGGGTTAAAGCGGAAAGAGTCTATGGCTAACAAAGATGACAGAAAAGGATTTCCTTGAAAGAGCGACGCTCTTCAGTTATTAAATTTTTTAGATTTTTAAAAATGTCAGGTATCTTGCCAGACCTAAAGGTGCTGAACTTTTGAAATAATTGCCTATATGCTCATGCTATGTCAGGATTTCAGAGGAGTGATAATTGAAGGGATAAAAGAGATCCCAATGCCAAGAATGGTAAAGTCAGGCCAAAAAAGGATATTTTCATGAGTGAAGGTTTCTGTATTAACCTATAATTTCTTGATATTTCATGTTTCGTTCTGTAATCCTCAATAAAATCAGACAAGGTCTCGATAATTATTTAGCTTTCCGTCTAGATCGAATCTCATCTGGCAAGTCTTAGCAGCTACACGCAATCCTGGAAATTATCATTTACGCTAACCACCGGGGAAATGAATCATTAGAGCTTCGTTAGATGATATCAAAACAAGTCTTTACTGTTGTATCGAACTGTCTGGTGGCGTATGGGTGTTATACTTTTGATTAAATGAATGGATAGAGTAGTTCATTATTCAACCCAGGGTCCCGGCGCTTTCCAGTTTGCTTTGAAAGATTGCTTTGCTGCCAGGCTTTTTGCAATAGGTCCCAGGAAAGCAGCAATAGCCTTGACCACTTCCCCTAAGTCTTGTGAAACATTTGTCAATCGGTTCTTCCGGATGAATCCACGCCACTGCGCAGTTTTTACCGTATCATCAACAAAGGTGTTGGTTAAGGAAATTGGCTCTGATTGTATATCGGTCCCACGCGTGGAAAAGGTCTTTGCGATAGCTGTTGATAGCTTTTGACCTTCAAAGTCAAACTGTCGCAACATCAGCCAGATATCAAAGAAATCTTTCATGCGGCTGTTCATAATGCCGAGCTTAACCATGGCTTCAAACTTTTCTGCGATAGTGCTTTCCCTGCTATAAACGTAAAGTTGAGGGGCCGGGAGATCGAGAATGGTGGGGTAGTCTGTGCGTTCATGGGAAAGAACTACCATGTCACCAAAGCCGATATCAAGTTGCATGGCGATTTGCGCGGTATCGAGGGATCCCTTGAATCGGACTCGTACTCCTTCATAGTCGGCATCCTCGGTGATACGCCCCCCTACGATACTATTTGTATCGAAAGCAATGCCATCTGGCTCGACCTCCTGACGGCATATGACCCTGGTAACAGCAACGATGGCTTCGACGCTGTTGTTGATTCGACCAAGTAGATCGATATCCATTGTGGGCCGTGAAAGCGGTGCCTCCCATACAGAAAGCATCAAGGCTCCTTTAAGAACGAAGTCGTCAACATAAAGAGATTTGGACAAACGGTAAAGGAAACGCTCCATAGCGAAGTACTGAAGCAGTTCGTTAAACGGTCGACCTTTTTCCCTTGTGCCTTGTTGAGCAGACGTTGTCGCACAGAGGCTGAGATGTTTTTATATCGTCGTTTCGTCACAGCAATACCTCTAGGTAGGGCCGCATGATTTTCTCAATTCGGCACACATGTGCGAAATGCATCAGTTCATCGACCTTTAAGCCTTTCCTTTCCCGGTAAAACTTGAGTGCTTCTATGGCTGTATCGAGGCCTATCTTATTTCGATATTTGAAGCAGTCGGCTATGGTCTTTTCAGGACTGTAAATCTGCACCAGGGCACTATCCACATCGTACTTTTCAACTCCCTCTGTGAATGCCTCGCCTGAGAACCAGAAAATACGAATCGGTGGATGTTCCATTCGGGGTGGTTCCGCTCCTCGACCAAGAGCAAGGTAGACCTCGTGAGGGATCTGGGTCGTGATCTCGTGATATGCCAAAGCAGAAATAAGACAAATTACACCACTTGGCACCTTCCGCGCAACTGACACCAAATCGGGATTGCCCAGCGGTGGAAGATCCGTAAGCCGATACAATCCCCGACTAAGTCGTTCTATTACTCCAGCTTCGAGCATGGAGTAAAGCATCCTGCGGTGAATACCAGAATGAAGGGCTTCGCTCATTCTCAGAATGCCACCATGTCGTCGAAAAATAACTCTGGCTTTTTCAAATTGATCCTGACTTTTCATGTTCATTTAACTCCTAGCATTGTACAATATACCAACACTTGTTAATATTTGCAGGTATTATGTCTCAGATCTAATAGATTGTCAAGAGAAAGATAAAGCAAGCGAAAGGGGTATTCCCTTTTGTGCAAGAGCTAAAAAGCGATGTCAGATTTTGAATTGTCAGTTTTCGAAACGCCATGGTTAAAAATAATTTGTGATATTTGCCAATACCTTAAATCATCCCAGAGTTGTGATATCACCTGAAATTAGCGTGATAAAAATCTGGCCAAGATTCCAGCCATGTCAGGATTTCAGGGGTGTGATAATTGAAGGGATAAAAGAGATCCCAATGCCAAGAATGGTAAAGTCAGGCCAAAAAGGAATATTTTCATGAGTGAAGGTTTCTGTATTAAACATTTAATGACCTGATATTTCATGTTTTGTTCTGAAATCCTCAATAAAATCAGACAAGGTCTCGATAAGACCTATGGCACGTAAGCTGAACCTTTGGCATCATGAACCCTCGCACAATATGGGGTATATCGCCCTCACCTTTCATCTAGCTAAACTTATTAATTCTGGAGCTATTCCTAATGCCTTCTTAGTCTCTTGATCCGCTCTTTGGCAAAATCGTATTCAATCATGGTATCCATGTACGTGCCCAGAGATTCTTTGTAGTGATTGATAGCTTTCTTTTTGTCCCCAGAGCCTTCTGCCCAGAATCCCAGTGCTGTAAGCCAGACAACAAGATTTTCGGGGCTTTCTCCTGCTTTCTCTGACAGGGATTGCTCGATCTGCTTGCCAAATAAGTAATCGCTGATAGCTAGGTACCACGGGTCCTTTATGCGGCGGCAATAGCCTTCGAGACTGGCCTTTGCCTCCTCCTTCCGTCCCATATTGTGTAGAACCTCGACCTCCAACAATCCAACACTTAATCGTCCCGCATTTTCCCGGCCCCTGATTTTGAGAAAAGTCCGGGCGTATTCAAGGGCGCATTCGAATTTTTCGTTCATTGCGCTGTAGAAGGCCAACCCTCGCAAGGTTTCCCCATTTTTGCGGTCATTTTTAAGGATCTGTTCCAAAACACTTTGTTTGTCCTCTGAGGTAATGGACTCCTGTTTTAGCTTAGCAATAAGGGGTGCTAACTTGGTATGTTGTTCTAACTTGGCCGCATGGTTTTTTTCTATTTTATTGGCAAAGGCTTCAATTTCAACCCTATACTCAGTCCTTTCGGGTTTGTTCTGTAAAGCATCCAATCTCTGATTCTGAACCTTTTCCAGCTCTGCGAGGGCCAGAAAGAACAACCAGTCATCGATATCGGACGCTAAGACAGCTTTTTTTAGTAACTTCTCCGAATCTGCCAGGTCCCCCAGTTTAGCCCGGATAAGACCGACAACGTAATGAAGCCAGCTCTTTTCACCCTCGGTATACCCACCTTTGAGGGCTAATTCCTCATCAACCAGTCCTTCCAGAACCTTGACCAGATGACCTAAAAATTCGCTCGGCGATCTCCAGTCCAAAGCCAGTAATTCCTGGCGGTAAGTGCTTACATGAGATTTGCCGGTCAGCCAATCGATAATGAAAAGCATCAGCTTTGCCTTGTTATTTTCATCATCCATTGATAAAGCTTGACCGAAAAGTTTCTTGGCACCATTGTTATCCCCGGCGCAAAAGTGCATCATTCCGGCCGCCATTACCAATGTGGGGTCAAGGCTAAGCCGGAGTTCCTTATCAGCCATAGCTTTTGCATCGGCCCATTTACCCTGTTTAGCCTTATCAGTGATTTGTTTCAGTTTGGTGTCAAGAGATAGATCCAGAACCCCATTCCACTTTATCTGTCCGGCCTTCAACTCCTGAATAAAATTTACAGCTTTGGTAATAGGCAGGATCATCCCAATGTCCGACAGAGGCGTAGCTATTGGCACCGGCCCAACTGCCCATCCCATAGCCACACCTGAGGCAATGCCGATGACCTTACCGCGAATATCGATTATCGGCCCGCCACTGTTGCCACTATGGATAGAGGTGTCAACTTGGAGCATGTTTTCAAAAGTACGACGCACGTGGCCTTGGGTTACACTAACATTGACCGCAGTTTCCTGGGTTCGGCTGCCAAGGGGAAAGCCTAGGGTAATGACCGGTGAAAGCCTGGGAATTTTCAGAGGATCCATATTAAGGTCCAGGGGCAGAGGTTTAAGCCCCTCGGGCACATGATCGATTTTAAGTACAGCAAAGTCATCTTTAAGGGGAGATTTGACCAGCTGCCAGGTTTTAGCCGGGGGCTTAGCAACTCCGGAAATGATCAGGCGCCGGCTTCCGTCCGTGCCGTAAGCCGAATCAAGAAAGTAGATGTCTTCCAGATCTGTGCTGCCTGACAAATCAGGCAACCGATTGAAGGCTTTTTTCCCTTCAAACCATAAAAACACCCGATATCCTAAACGGAGCGGTCGCTGATATTGCCTAAGCATATTGATGATTACATAAAGATTACTGTCTTCCAGCCACGGACAGGCCACATGGCGGCTGGTCAACAGGTAACCGTCCTTATCTACGAGAAAGGCAGTGCCCTCGGTCCGATTGTGATAAGCAACGGATTCTCCATCATGCAGCCGGTAATCAACCATTATAAAGGCCACTGAACCGGCATATTGATTGGCGTAATCTACAAGGATGGCCTCGCTATTCCTTTCTTTGAAGCTGAAGTAATACCAGGCCAGACCTCCGAGCAAGAGGCCCAACACGGTCACCATAACCACCAACAGGGTTATCCTTTTTTTAAGCCCTTTAATCTGCTTCACTGGTGCCGGGGCCGATTCGAGGCGACTTTGTTTGGCCGTTTCAATCTCTTCATCACTAACCTGTGACAGGGTTTCAACCACCTCCGCCATTGAACGGGGCCGGAGATCCTGGTCCTCGGCCAGCATAATTTTGAACAAAACCGCAACCTTTTGGGGCAATGGCATTGTGTCTATTTTGGTCAGAAAATCATTGGCTTCAAAGTCGGCGGTAAGCAGTTCCACGAAAATTTTGCCCAAAGACCAGATATCGCTTCTGAGATCTAAGGGCCGTTGGTTGATGATATCTGGATGGCAGGTTAGAAGTTTCTTAAGCATGGGTCCGGGCCGATCCATTTCGGGATCCAGAAATCGAGAAAGCTTGTAATCTATTTTGACTTCAAACTCTTCTCGATCCCCTTTGATCACCATGATGTCATCTAGAATAAGATGGGGTATGAAGTGTCCGATCTGGTGGAGGCCTTCAAGGATGGAGGCTATTCTGCAAAAGAGTTTAAAAGCCACTCGGTAGTCCTGAAGGCGACCGGAAGCTAACAAAGTACCCCAGTTTTCTGTGTCAATCCATTCACTCACCCTGTACCACAAACCGTCGGAAGATCTCCGGATGTCAAGATGCCTTACAAAATAGTCCTCGGGAAGTTTCTTGATCTCCTCCAATTCCTGCTTAAGACGTTCTGCAATCGTTTCGTCGACTCCGGATTGGGAGGTGAAGATGCGGATCATTACAGGCTCTTCCATGCCCTCCTTCCTGCCTTTGCAGAGGATGCTTGAATAGCCCTCATGGAGAATCTTTTCGATCCGGTAATCATCAATGTACTTCCTCCCTTCAACAACCTCGCTACCGCAGGAGGGGCAAGTGATGATCTCTTCGGCAACCAGCTGACCACAGTTTTGACAAAGCTTCATAATTTGCTCTTAAAAATTCGGTTGAAACTTGATGGCCATACACACGCGAGCCGCCGGAAATAAGAAATGTGCTATCCGGGTGAAATTATTTTCTTTCTCTTCAACAGGAGCTAAATGTCGGGGGTTCATCTGCTGGGAAGGGTGAGGCGACTAATAGTGCAATTGGACGTTTGTCTTAGCTCTGTGAATGGCAATATTTTTCTTTTCTTATTATAAATATGGATAAATAAGGCTTGTGAGTCAAACAAAAAGAATCACAAGCTATGATAAATTAGTATTATCCTGTCTACCGAAAAGCAGTTAAGACATGCACATACAGAAAGGTGGGAAAATATGAAATACACGATTTTTTTGAATTGTAGAATTTTTAATTAAATCTGGGTAATCCCTTTTCTTAAAATACAAAATCTGATTTTACCAGAGTGAAAGCCCATTCCGCATTAAAGGGAGAAAGATCTCGGGTATCTACTATATCTCAAGGCGCAGATGAAATATAGGATATTAAGACGATGCCGCAGATAGATGTAGAAACACCATAAGAATAGCCAACCACAATGTCTTGTGAGTAGCTTTTTTTATGAAAATTAATAAATTGCTGCTATCTAGAAAGCCTCTCACAAGTCTCCTGGCTTATTATTACTATACGTAGCATGGATAGGCTGGGTGCATAGTACTAACTGAAATAAACAATTTCAGATGGCCCCTATCTATTGCATATTTCAATCGCAATTCATTCAAAGCAGGGGGCCGAAAATCACAATAAAAATGTTGTTAGCCGACCTTAAGGCCCCTATCGTGAAATTGCAAGATCAAATCTTAGGTATTACACTTTTATTGAAGATAGCGTCTATTTCATCCTGTGGTATATCAAACACCTCATTATGTGGGGGAAGCTTTTCGGTCTTCATAAACTCAGGCAATATGTTATGAACATCTGTCCATCCTGCTGAATGGTTAAAGGCCAATTCGTCTTTTATGGTATTGATGCCGATATTCATTACATCCTCTGCCTTGATATTGGTGCCGTATCTGGCATTGATCAGTTTCGCAAGCACCTCATACATAAGCTGCCCCTTTGTGGGCATGGCAAGAAAGCAATACCCAAGAGAGTCGATGGTAGCATTCAATATCTGCGCATCGCGAGATTTTTTCACCTGACCCTCCCTTGATAGCGAATCACGGTAATCAATACCTGCCGTATGATCTGCGCCCATAGGTGAGGTACAATACGTTACCCCCACTGCTTTACAGGCCCTTGGATCATGGGCCGGGAAAGCCTGGCCTTTGGAAACAGGAACCCTATCCAGACCAAGAAACTGCGCAGTGAAGGAAGCACCCTGCCCTACAATCTTACCCATAGGAGAACTCTGTCTTAATTCTTTTAAGATCTCTATTACCTTTTGATCATCCCCAAACTTAATATCCACAGCCTCCATTAATTGAGCAATGGCGCTTCCCACCTCGATGGTATCAACGCCTAAATCGTCACACATCCTGTCCATTTGGGCTATTGCATCAAGATTGGTAACACCTAAATTGGTGCCAAGCATAGCAAGGGTCTCATATTCCAGTGCTGAGGTCAAATGCTGGCCGTCTTCTCCATGGAAGACTATAGAACATCGAACAACACAACCGGGCATGCAAGCATGCATCCTTCCCCCTCTGCTTTGATTGACCTCGGAGATGGCCTCACCATAGATATTTTCTATACCCTTAACTGGCCCTCCATGATAATTCCAGCTCGGCATGCTCCCCAACTGGCTAAGAAAGTTGATTACACGTGGAGTTCCAAATTTGGATAACGATTGGGTGCCTTTTTCCTGTTTTAAGGTTTCAATGAGTTCCCTTACCGTCTCCTTAAATTCCTCCTTGTTTAAAGGTTCGATAGCCTTGGTTCCTTTGGCATTGATTACAATAGCCTTTATTCCCTTTGATCCCATAACAGCACCAAGGCCACCCCTTGCTGCATGACGAGATGGCCTGCCATCCTGATCCGTAATAGCAATGGTCGATGCAGTCATTTTTGCCTCTCCTGCTCGCCCAATGGAGATAACCCCTATTTCTTTGCCATATTTATTTTGAAGTGTAGCAATGAGATCGTAATTCATTTTTCCTGATAAATCAGGGGCTTTGATGATCTGTGCTCCTTTGGTGTCTATATAGATAATATAGGTTTGATTTTCCTTTGGCATTCCCTGGATAATAATTGCCTTGATACCCAATCTGTCTAACTTCTGTGAAGCAGTACCACCGGCATTAGATTCCTTAATAGTTTTAGTCAATGGGCTTTTGGCGCCAAAGGAAATCCTGCCAAAGGACGGGGCCATAGTTCCAGCCAGAAGACCAGGTGCTACCACAAGCTTATTTTCATGGCTCAAAGGATGGGTTATTGCTGGAATCTTTGTATTCAATATCCTGGCACTCAAACCTCTTCCACCAAGCAACTGATAGTTTTGAGGAGGCTTCTCGATGGTGACTTTAAGCTCCGCCATATCGATTCGCATTATTGTATTCATTATGGCCTCTCTTGAATTTAAAATTACTTCTGAGCGAAACTACTCAGGTATTCATCCCACTCAATAGGTAAAAGATACTTCTTTTTATTGTTACAATCCTTGCATGCAGGCACAAGATTCCCTTTAGTGCTTTTTCCACCTCTAATGAGTGGCACAATATGATCCATGGTTAATTCCCCTGGATCAACACGCCGCCCACAGTAATAGCAAGTACCTGTAGAGATCTTTCTTTGCCACCATGCAGATTGTCTAAGCTTTCGTGCTCGTTGTTTCTGATAAGCAATTCCTTTTTTATCTATTTGGGGCTCGAAAGAGATTGAATTTACTCCTTTATACAAGTACTTATTACAAAAAGTGATTAAAGAATCTATGGATCGAAAATTTTTTATATCATATCTCTATTTTTTTCGCTAAATAATCTTTATTGGTTTTCAGCAACACAAATTAATGTAACCTGATTACTGTCAAATACGTCTACCTTATCGTGATATTTTACTTTGATATTAATGTTTTCTTTTTAAGGCTATTTTTTTCTAACATCATAGGAGTCAAACATGAAGATCGCAATATCTTCAGAGGGTACCGATCTAAAAGCCCAAGTAGGCCATAGGTTCGGGATTTCACCATATCTGATTATCACTGATCTCGGCACCGGTAATTTTGAGGCAGTACCAAACCCTGGCTCTTTAGGGCAGCACGGGACAGGCGTGCAAACTATTGTGCTTGCCATCAGCAAAGATGTAAAAGCAGTGCTGACAGGCTATTGTAGTCCCACTGCCCGCAGACATCTCGAAACAAACGGAATAGAGATCTTTAGTGGACTGAGTGGAACAGTGGGAGAGGTTTTGGAGAGCTACAAAAAGGGTGAAATCCAAAAAACTGAGGCAGCTAAAATTGAAAATGAGCCGGTAAAACGTGTAGTTAACAAGGTTATTTTGATTCACGCGATGAAACGTTCTGGTAATCAGTTTGCCTCTATGTTGCCAATATTTTTGGGTGTAGTGCTGCTTATAGGTTTACTCAACACCTTTGTTTCAAGGCAATTCCTTGCCTCACTATTTTCAGGAAATGTAATGTTGGATACCTTTTTAGGAGCATTCTTTGGTAGCATTCTTGCCGGGAATGCCATTAACAGCTATGTTATTGGGGGAGAGCTGTTACAATACGGGATCAGCCTGTTTACTGTCACTGCCTTGATTATCACGTGGGTAACTGTAGGTCTTGTACAGCTGCCTGTTGAGATAGCAGCATTAGGCAGGAGATTTGCCCTCCTTAGAAATGGCATCTGTTTTATACTTTCAATGCCCATTGCAATCATTACTGTGTTTATCGTTAACCTTGTTCCTCGGTGAGTTCTGTGAATAAGGAAAAGGTCAAAGAACCTAAAGATAAAAAAGCCCTCGGGCGCATTTTCATTTTTCCTGTTTGTGTGCTTATAATTTATGGAATACTTTTTACCATAAACCCCAATAAGGCATTGATGGCCTTAAAGACCAGTGTCCACCTCTTATTCGCTATTGCCCAGCCCCTCGTTTTTGTCTTTGTGATAATGCTTGTTTTGAACCTTTTTGTGAAACCGGCTCAGATTGTCGCGTTGTTTGGCAAAGGTTTGAGGATCAAGGGCATTGTGCTTTCTCTGGTGGCTGGGATAATCTCGATGGGACCTATCTATGCATGGTATCCTTTGTTAAAAAATCTAAGAGAGGAAGGAGCGGGAAATGGACCAATAGCTATATTCCTTTATAGCAGGGCTGTTAAACCATTCCTCCTGCCAGTAATGATCGCCTACTTTGGGTGGGTATACGTAGTAATACTGACACTGCTTACTGTTTTTACCTCCATCGCTACCGGATGTTTTATGAGTGTTCTCATGAAAAAATAGGTGTGTATTTATTTATTTTTTATGTTAATGTTTGATGACCTCGTAAAAAGTCAATCCCATATAAATAGCTGAAATAATTATAAATAGATGCTCTTTTTACTTGTTTTTCGCCCTACATTTTGGTATAAAAAATTCAAATGATCAACCAAATTTTAGGT
>Ga0307431_1000735_pt1 | contig 20915 bp, 18 predicted proteins | sample SalMarWE160170MG_FD_202155 | JGI IMG/M metagenome (GOLD analysis project Ga0307431, IMG submission 202155) | Salt marsh sediment microbial communities from the Plum Island Ecosystem LTER, Massachusetts, United States - WE1603-170 | ecosystem: Environmental > Aquatic > Marine > Intertidal zone >...
ACAATCCTGTATGAGCTGCTTGCCGGCAAAAAGGCATTCGATGGAAACAACGACTATGCCGTAATGTATAAGATCGTGAATGAAGATCCTCCCCCTATCCTTGAGATCAGGCCGGAACTGCCGCCGATCTTCGGGGAAATGCTCGCTAAGGTCCTGGCCAAGGACACCTCAGAGCGGTATCAGAACAGCATGGAGTTTGCCTACGATCTCAGATTAGCCATCCGTGATCTCAGGGAAACCCCAAAGGAGACCCACGATAGGGAATTGATCAAATACATCCATTCCCTTCCCTTCTTCCATAATTTCACCGAATCCCAGATCGACGAGATCCTTACCGCAAGCAACCTCAGTAAGGTTGAAAGCGGAAAGACGATCATCGAGGAGGGGGAGGTTGATGAGTCCTTTTATATCCTGATCAGCGGGGAGCTAATGGTTCGAAAGGCAGATCAAGACGTTGCCGTTCTTGGAGAAGGGCAGTGCTTTGGGGAGATGGCATATCTCACCGGCGAGGCGCGTACGGCATCAATCATTACTAAGAGCGATTGTATCCTGTTGAGGTTCAGCTCCACCCTCCTCGAAATGTTATCGGAATCCATTCAACTGCTCTTTTTCAAGTACTTCACCACCTCCATTCTTAAACGCCTGTCAAAGAGCAAATGAGATGTAGAGCGAATGATGCCTCATGGAAGATCTCTCTCGATACCTCATGCCCACCTTTTACATCGACTATGACTCCCCTTCTATCTCTCGCGTCGTGAGTGAATTAACCAAGGCTCACCCCCATGACATGGCCAGGGCTGTCTTCAACTTCGTGAGGGACGACATTCCTTACAATCCTTACGCTCCCTTCTACCGCCCGGAACATTACCGTGCCAGCGAGATATTCAAAAGAGGGGAAGGCTTTTGCGTTCAAAAGGCTGTTCTCCTTGCTACACTCGCCCGCGCCAGCGGCATACCTGCGCGCTTGGTCTTTGCTGATATCAGGAATCACCTTATGCCTAACAAGCTGTGGAATATGATGAGAACGGATCTTTTCGCCTTTCACGGCTATAATGATCTCTATATCGATGGCACGTGGGTCAAGGTTACCCCCACCTTCAATCGAGCTATGTGCAAGAGGCTTGGCCTGAGGGTGGTGGAGTTCGACGGCCATAACCCCGCCATTTTCCACTCCCACGATCTAAATGGGCGCTTACACATCGAATATGTTAATGATCATGGCGTCTTCGACGACCTCCCCTTCCAGACGATCCTCAATGGGTTCAAGCATGCCTACTCGGAAGATATGATAAAGAGATGGATGGACTTGAGCCTTCACCCGGGGAGGCGAACACGATCGGCAGATTGAAATCAAGGAATCTTTTTCATAAACCCTTTTCCGAGGTGTTTGCTCCCAATGTGGTGTCGATTGCAGCAGACCTCACACCTCCAAAAGGATAAAATGGTATGGCAAAGGTGTTTTTTGTCAGCCTCGGCTGCGCCAAGAACTTGGTTGATAGCGAACTTATGCTTGGTCTCATCAGGGGCAATGGATACGAGATCACCAATGAGCCTTCGGATGCCGAGATCGCGATCGTCAATACCTGTGCCTTTATCAGGCCGGCTATCGAGGAAAGCATCGAAACGATCCTCGAGCTTGCCCGGCTCAAGCACAAGGGTGGGTTGCGCTGCCTTCTCATTGCAGGTTGCTTTGTGCAGCGATATGGACGAAAGCTGAGCAGGGAGATCCCGGAGGTTGACGGCTGGCTTGGGACCGGCCAAATTCATAGGGTGATCGAGCTCCTAGAGCCCATCAAAGGCAACACCCCGGTCATGTTCATTGACAGGCCGCTCTTTCTCGCTGACCATAGCTTTCCCAGGGCTCAGACCACGCCATTCTATAGCTCCTATCTTAAAGTCGCCGAGGGATGTTCCCATCACTGCTCCTACTGTATCATCCCTGCGCTGAGAGGGCCTTACAGAAGCAGGACTGTAGACTCGCTCCTCATGGAGGCCAAGGCTATGGTCGAACATGGCGTAATCGAGCTCAATCTCGTGGCCCAGGACACAACCTCTTACGGCCGTGATCTCGATCCGCCTCATAGTCTCGAGGAGTTACTGGAGGGCCTTCTCACGATAGCGGGCTTGAAGTGGTTGAGAATCCTTTACGCTCACCCTCATTACATCACCGACCGGCTCCTTGATCTCATGGACACCGAGGAAGTGCTGTGCCCGTACCTGGATGTGCCCATACAGCATGTGAATCAGGACATTCTGAGGACTATGAGGAGGCCTTCGGGGAATGAATCCATGTATCAATTGATAGAGCGGATCAGGCGTAGATCTCGAAGGATCGCGCTCAGGACGACACTCCTGGTAGGTTTTCCGGGTGAGACAGAAATCCGATTCAGGGAGCTCTGCAGATTCGTGAGAGAGGTGAAATTCGAGCGGCTGGGCATCTTCCCCTTCAGTCCGGAGAAAGGCACCCGCGCAGCGAGGATCAAGAGCACAGTACCGCCCAGGGTTGTGAACCGCAGGGTTCGACAGCTCATGGAGATTCAGGCAGAGATCAGCAAGGAACTCAATCAAGGGCTTGTGGGCACTACCCAGCCGGTGCTTGTGGAGGGCCTGTGCCAGGAAACGGATCTCCTGCTAACCGGAAGGATTGCCATTATGGCGCCGGATGTGGACGGACAGGTGCTGATCAACGAGGGATCAGGCGTTGTGGGCGAGATTGTCCCGGTCCGGATCACCGAAGCTTACACGTATGATCTTGTAGGCAGGATAGCCGAGGGGAGTAAGGGAGAAAACAATCATGAGAGAGCCTCATGAGGAATCTGTGCCCTCCGATACCCGTTCCCCTCTCAAGCTTGTTGAGGCAATATTACCTCTTCTCATTCCTCTCCATGAGCTGAATATACGGACATGTCCCGACAACATTCTTGTAGGCAGGCCTGATGATCTTCCTTCCGCTTATCAGCTCTTCGAGCCTGTGAGCACACCACCCCGCAATCCTCGCCATCGCAAATAAGGGAATGTACACCTCTTGAGGGATCCCCAAACAGTCGTAGACGAAACCAGAGTAAAAATCTACATTCGGCGCAATCACCATATCATTTCCTTTAAATTCCGAGAATGCTTTCGGCGCCAGTCTTTCAATAGTGGCGTATAATTCAAACTCATCGAGTCGGCCTTTTTCCTTGGCCAGTTCCTTGGCCTGTTCCTTCAAAAGCACGGCCCGCGGGTCTGATAAGGTGTAGACGGCATGGCCCAAGCCGTAGATCTTCCCTGAGGCGTCAAAGGCATCGCCCTTCATGATCTTCATCAAATAGCGCCGAACTTCATCGTTGTCTTTCCAGTCGTTCACGTTTGCCTTTACCTCGTCCATCATGCCCATCATCTTTAAGTTCGCACCGCCGTGGAGCGGACCTTTAAGGGAGCCGATCGCTGCTGCGATTGCTGAATAGGTATCGGTTCCTGAAGAGCTCACCACATGAGTTGTAAAGCTGGAATTATTGCCTCCTCCGTGTTCCGCATGGAGCACCAAGACCAGATCAAGTATTGTTGCATCAAGGGGCGTATACTTGTCGGATCCCTTTACCATGTAAAGAAAATTCTCGGCAGTGTGCAGCTGATGCTTTGGGTAGCGTATGGCCAGGGGTTTGCGATGATAACGGTGGCGCATCGAATGGTATGAATAGGCAATGATGGTGGGGAACTTTGCGATCAGGTTAATGCTCTGCTCCAGGATATTTTGGGTTGAGAGGTCATCGGCGTTCTCATCCAGGGTATACAGGGCCAGCACAGAGCGGGCAAGCATATTCATAATATCCCTGCCCTTCAGCTTGAGGATCATATCTTCGGCAAAATATTCAGGCAGATCCCGTAAACTTGCCAAGGCGGTGGAAAAGAGCTCGAGTTCGTCTGCGCACGGGAGCCGACCGAACAGGAGGAGAAACACTGTCTCATCAAACCCTGGCCTTCCTTCCTCTTGGAAACCCCTAACAATATCGCTCAATTCAATGCCTCGATACAGGAGCCTTCCATGAACGGGCTCCACAACACCATCCAGCTTCTCATAGCCGATCACATCCCCTATATGAGTGAGCCCCACCAATACCCCGGTTCCATCCCCATTCCTGAGCCCTCGCTTGACCTCGTATCTTTTGTATAGCCCATCATCAATGAGGCTCGATCTCTCAGACATCTCAGCCAGATCTAATAACACCTTTTTATCCATGGTTAGTCCCTCCTTATCTGCCTTATGATTGCCTCTGCCATCTCTTTCGTGCCCACAGCGGAGGCCTGTTCATGGAATGGTTTCAAATCATAGGTCACATGCACTCCCTCCGCGATCACCTTTGCAACTGCCTTCTCCAGGCGCTCTGCTGCCTCACGCTCTCCAATATGGCGTAACATAAGCGCCCCGCTTAAAATAAGCGCTGCTGGATTGACCTTGTTCATGCCTTTGTATTTGGGTGCAGAGCCATGGGTAGCCTCGAATACCGCATAGGTATCGCCGATGTTCGCACCTGGCGCTACCCCTAGGCCCCCCACAAGGCCTGCGCATAGATCGGATATGATGTCCCCATAGAGGTTGGGAAGGATCAGGACATCATACAGCCCCGGCCTCTGGACCAGCTGCATGCACATGTTGTCTATGAGTTTGTGCTCCAATCCAATCTCAGGGTAGCCCTTCGCCACCTCTTCTGCCACACGTTGGAAGAGACCGTCAGAGCATTTCATGATGTTCGACTTCGTGACTATAGTGACTTTTCTTCTCCCGTGTTCTCTCGCATACTCAAAGGCAAACCGTGCAATCCTCTCCGAACCGAAGGCAGAGATAGCCTTGATAGAAAGGGCCGAATCGGCCCTGATACTTTTACCCGTTACTGACCGTATCTCATCAATGATCCCCGTTGTCTCCTCTCGCCCCTCCTCGAACTCGATCCCAGCGTAGAGGTCTTCGGTATTTTCCCTCACCACCACGATATCGATCGACTCCGGGTTCTTCATGGATGAGTTGACCCCCGGTAAGTACCGACAGGGCCTGAGGCACGCATAAAGATCGAGTTCCTGCCTGAGCTTCACGTTCACGCTCCTGAATCCCGAGCCCAGCGGTGTGGTGACCGGAGCCTTGAGCGCCACCTTATTCCTTTTTACCGAGGCTATCACCTGATCCGGAAGAGGGGTGCCATGCCTCTTCATTGCCTCACTGCCTGCATCAACAACATCCCAGCTAATACCGGCCTCCAGCGCATCAATGCACCGCATTGCCGCCTCAGCGAGCTCAGGACCTACGCCGTCGCCCCGTATGAGCGTTACCCTGTGCGAAAACTCAGCCTGCATAGTAATTCAGCTTCCCTCCTTTCAAAAGCACGCGAACCTCTCTCTCGCTCAGATCGTGTATCAGGCGGAACCGGGCGCCTTTTGTTTTATCGACCGCCGCCATATACGATTGGTGAGCGAGTTGCGACCGGAGCTCAGGGATATCAAGCGGATCGTTCTCCTCGATCCGGTCATAGTCGTCTTCATCCTTGAATAGAAGCGGCACGATTCCGAAATTGATGAGGTTCTGTCTATGGATCCTCTCTATCGATTTCGCTACTACCACCTTCACCCCGAGAGATGCGGGGCAGAGGGCTGCATGCTCCCTTGAGGAGCCCTGGCCATAGCTTTTGCCCGCTATAATGATATTTGCGAGTTCTTTTTCCCTGTTTTCTTTGGCCCGCTTCACAAAAGAGGTATCCAGTCCCTCAAAGACAAAGCCCGCGTATGTCTCGATATTTGAGCGGAATTTCAATCTCGAACCTGCGGGCATGATGTGATCGGTGGTGACCTTATCGCCTACCTTTATGGAGACAATGCCGTGGATCTCCCGGGGCAGTGCTTCCAGTCTCGGCAGCTCTCGTATGTTCGGTCCCCTTATGGGCTCGCCCTCGTACCGCGGCTTAATGATCATGCTGTCGTCGATAGGGTAGCGTTCCGGAGGGGCAATGACCGGCATTTGAAGGCCGGCAGGACTCGTGATCACCCCTTTGAGCGCTGATAGCGCGGCAACGATCGGGCTCACGAGGTACACCTCAGCATCCGCTGTACCGGATCTCCCACGAAAATTCCTGTTGCTCGTTCTCAGGCTCACCCCTCTGCTTGGTGGGGCATGGGTTGCGCCGATGCAGAACCCACAGGCCGACTCCGCGATCCGTGCCCCGGATTTGATCAGTTCCGACAAGGCCCCATTCCCTGAAATCATCTCCAGGACCTGTCTCGAGCCAGGGGCAACGATGAGGCTCACTGCCGGATGAACCTTTTCCCCTCTCAGAATTGCCGCGGTCATCATCAAATCCTCATACGAGGAATTGGTGCAGCTTCCGATGCATACCTGATCAATCCGTGTGCCCTTTACCTTTTCGACCAGATCAACGTTATCCGGGGAATGAGGCCTGGCCGCCAAAGGCTCCAGTTCGTCAAGGTTAACCCGTATGGTCCTCTCATACTCGGCCCCTTTATCCGCCGTAAGTTCCATCCAGTCTTTTTCTCTTGACTGCTTTCTTAAGAACTCCCGTGCTCTTTCATCGCTCGGAAAGATCGATGTGGTGACCCCTATTTCTGCTCCCATATTGGCCACGGTCGCCCGCATCGGAACGGTAAGCCCTTCAAGAGCATCGCCTGCATACTCGATCGCAAAGCCCACATTGCCGTTCGTGGTCATAACCCCTAAGATATGGAGGATAATATCCTTCGCAGAAACATAAGGCTTGAGGTGCCCTGTGAGCTCTATCCTTATCACCCGTGGTACGGTACAATAAAAGGGTTTGCCTGCCATCGCCAATGCCACATCAAGGCCGCCGGCGCCTATCGCAAGGCAGCCCAGCGCACCTGCTGTGGGTGTATGGCTATCCGAGCCGAGCAGGGTTTTGCCCGGACTGGCAAATCTCTCAAGATGTACCTGGTGGCATATGCCGTTACCGGGCTTTGAAAAGAGGATACCGTACCGTGAGGCTACCGTTTCGAGGTATTTATGGTCATCTGCGTTTTCAAACCCCTGCTGAGTGGTATTGTGGTCCACGTAGCTGATGGAAAGCTCAGGGCTTACCCTGGCAACATGGAGCGCCTCAAGCTGAAGGGAGGCCACGGTTCCTGTAGCGTCTTGGGTCAACGTCTGGTCTATCCTTATCGCGATCTCTTCTCCGGGAACAAGAGATCCCTCTAGAAGACGTTCTGAAAGGATCTTCTGGTAGATATTTCTCGCCTTGCCGGCCATATCTTACCTTCTCTTTCCAGGGTCTTATTTCAAGCGCCCCATTCCTTTTTCACCTCATGAAGCCCCCGGATAAACTAGCGGTCCTTCGCGTAGGCGAATAAAAAAGGGCCATGGGTATCTCAACCCACAGCCCTCTATAGAGAAAGGCCATGGGCAGCCACTGGGGTCTGCCCATGGCCTCGTGTTGCTTACTGTTCTATACTTCGACAGAGCTGGGCAGACCCGCAACTCGGGCACCTAAACCCAAACCTCGGAAACGGTATCCACCCTCTTCTTTTCATCCTGAAGACTCCCCCATGCTTTAAGACTTTTTATACAATTTCTCCAGTCTTGTCAAACATATTTTTGCACTCTTGAATTTTCTTTTATAAAAAGGTTCCTCGGTTAAGAGGTTCGGAGGTTCAAGGTTACAAAAATCCCGGAGCCATGAACGTTGAACCTTAGAACGCTGAACCCGTAAACCGCTCAGCCCAGGTCCCTAAAATAGTGATCTTCTCTGCATATGTATGCTACAGCCTGGGAGGCAAAGTTGGCATAAAAAGCCTTGCGTAGAAATCGAATATGAAAGTAGAATATATATGGTGGAACAAGGAATCCTTTGTCGGTTGCTGGATTATGGGTAAGAGAAAATCAAAACTGCCCTTGGGGATTATAAGGATCTCAATTGTTTTGCTCCTTACCCTTACAGGAACGGCATGGGTTAAGAATGCTGCTGCGGTTCCCTTTGATGAAGGATCCCTCCTCGAGGTAAAGGTCCGCCGGCTTGGCTTTAATTCCGTGAACAACCAGCCTATCGTCTTTCTCTCCGATTCCGGTGGCGAGCGGGCGCTCCCCATTTGCATCGGCCTTTTCGAGGCCAGCGCTATCTATTCGGAGATCCAGGGCATCACCCACCGACGCCCTCTCACCCATGACCTGGTCGAACGCATCATCCACGCGTCCGCGGGGAAGATACGCCGCGTGATCATCACCCACCACAAGGACGGGATCTATTACGCCACCATGGAGATGGAAAGGAACGGCTTTCTCGTTGAGATCGATGCAAGACCGAGCGACTCTATTGTAATGGCCTTGAAGTTTGACTCGCCTCTCTACGTTACAAAGACGCTTTTTGAAGAGATGGCCGTCCTCATCAGAGAAACAAACGACCTCAATGAGCCTTACGGTCTCACCCTCCAGGAGCTTACCGAGCCCCTGGCCGAATGCTTTTCCTTTGGATCAACACGGGGGGTGCTTGTTTCTGATGTAAGAAAAGGAAGCCCCGCCGAAAGGGATGGGATTAAGAGGGGTGACATATTTATAGAGGCAGGGGCCAAGAGCATAGAGGATATCGCTTCTCTCAAGGAAGTGATAACCACCGGCACACGTACTGTCCAGGCCACGATCTTCAGGAAATCGCAGGTCCTATCCATTACCCTTCATCTGAAATAATCCTCCCCTTTTTATTGAAGGAAATCGCGGATCCTCTTGAGCAGCGGCTTCTTCGCCCGGACCCTCAGGTAGAGATCCCCCGGTTCCTCTCCGCCCTTGCCGTTTGCGCCCATTGACCGCAAGCGTATCTGCTGACCATCTCGTGTGCCTGGGGGGACCTTGATCAGCAAATCCTTGGACCTTCCCCTGTTGAAGTACCGTGTCTCCGCTCCCATCCGTGCTTGCACCGGATCGATGGTAATCTGATCATACAGGTCCTTTCCCCTCTCCGGCCACTCTACTGCCCACACCTTCTTTAAGAGGTATCTGACTGCCTTTCCGATGATTCCTCCCATAGGCAGGTTCGGCATGCCATAAACCCGCTCTCTTTCACCCTGCTGAGGGTGGGGATGCCTCCTGCCCGTGGGCGAGGAATACACGAATCCCCTGCCGAAAAATCCAGGCCTATGAAATTCGAAGCTCCGGTACTCGGTCCCATAGAACTCCCTGAAGATCGCATCAAATCCCTTGAGTCCGAATGAGCGGGCCAGCTCTTCAAAGATCTGATTGATGTCGGAACCCCTGAAGATATCCTGCTCAGAGTAGCCCCGTCTAAATCGATCATAGGCAGAATTCCCATACTGCTGCCTCAAGGAGTCGTACTCCTTCCTCTTATTGGGATCTGAGAGCACCGCATAGGCCTCGTTTATATCCTTCATCCTCTCAGTAACTGACGGATCATCCCTATTCCTATCGGGATGATATCTGAACGCCATACTTCGGTACGCATCCCTTATCTGCTGCTGACCGGCATCGGCATCAACGCCTAATATCTTATAGTAATCCCTTTGACTCATGGATTTTCTCTGTTTCCTCTCCCCTACCCTTTGTGAGCGGCTGCCAACTATCTATGATCAGCAGGGATCATGACCTGCCCAAAGGCAGAAGAATCTTGTGTGAAGGACCTCGCGCCGCCTTCACCTACAATACAGCAGTAATCTAATCACTCAACTGCGGGACGCAACAGAAAAAGGGGTGAACCATGACGGGGAGCCTCCGTTAGACCTATGGGCGCTCATAGTTTGCCACATAGAAATCCTCGATAATCCCCTGCGCCTTTAAGGACAAACCATAGGTCTTTGCAGAAGCCTTGTCCGGGAAATGAGAGACCCTCACCTGGTAATAGGTCTTCTTAGCGCCCTCCTGTTTCCTCCAGTAGGCATCTATTCCATGCTTCTTTAGGTAACTCACGTATCCCTGGGCACCCTCCGGTTTCAGGTACGCGGCCACCTGTATGGTGAATGGATCGGTGATTACTTCCTCGGCTATCTCCATTTTTTCCGGCGGCCCTTTTCGTGTCTTTATGAGATAGCCGACCGTGTTGACCACCAAAATCCCTACTGCGACTGTCAAAACAGCCGTCAAGGACCACACAAGAACACATTGTGCTCTTTTGGAACGCCTTATGCCGTGAAACAGGGCCGCTCCATATCTCCCTATGCTCAGGGTGAGTGAGCTCGAAAGTCTCAAGAGCGCGAGTCCAGCGTGTGTGATTCCCTTTCTGATGGTCCTTCCCACTTCTTTTCTGCGCGGAATCTCCGGCAATCCCGGCTCAAGTTTCGGCGGGTTGAACCCCGCCCTCATCTCCTCCAAGCTCTCTTCAGCAAAGCCCTCTAATACCCGCCGAGCTTCCCCCAACAGTTTTCTCGTTCGCTCGTTCTCGCCTATCCAGTAAATGCATGCCGCAATGCCTTTTAAAAGCAACGGTCTCTCACCTCCGTGCCGCAAGGCCTGCAGGTAAACGGTGAGGGCCCACTCATCGGCACGTCCCTCATGGATAAAGAGCACCCCAAGATCGCATAGAATATCAGAGGCCAACCTTCCTCTCTCATCGAGTACGCGCCGATAGGTCTGAAGAGCGAGAAAATCTGTTCTCCGTGCCGCCAGATAAAGGCGAGCAAGCAGGTGCTGGACATTGATGTTCCCTGTCTGAGCATCACCGATCCGACCCGCGGTCTCGTAGTAGTCCCTTTTGAGCTCCCCGAGGATCTGGACCTGCCGCAGCCAGTCCTCAGCTACTTCACTATCTTCGGGGTGGGATTGGAGGTAGGAGACGATGAAGGCCTCAGATTCTCGGGTCTTATCTGCACGCGCAAGGTAAAATCGGGCCATGCGAGCCGCGAGATAGGCCGATTCACGCCGCTTCACGAGAGGAGAGAGCAGGAAGCTGTCCATCACTGCCGCAGCCCTCTTATAGGTCTTCTCCGCCGAACGGAGCAGTCCGGCCCTCTCCCACTTCGCGGCCTCCCCAACCAGCCGCCTAACAGCGCTCATCCCCACCAGATTTGACAACCAGCCGGCTATCATGAAGATCACAGAAAAAATTACGACAACCGGAACGAGTGTCCACTCGAGCCCGACAAAAGACTGGATGGCCGGGAGAATCAAAAGACACAGAACTCCACCTACCAGCACCGTGACCCAGGTTCGAACGATAAGATGTCTCAAGGTGCAAACCATACGGTCCTCAGAATTCTAATAAATCATCCGATGGCATCGCTCCTGCCTCTGAACCGGTGAAGCCTTCCTCACCCACTGTATGCTCCTGAAGCTCCTGGCCTTCCCGCAACGCCACCCGTATTGGATGAAGGGTGGAGCTGGTTGCCTCTACGCCGGTCATAGGATCAACCAGCTTAAACTGGATATCAGGGCGGATCTTGAACTCCCTGGGGGGATCACCCTCCGTTGCCTTGCGCATGAAATCGGCCCATATCGGGGCAGCGGCTCTCCCACCGGTAATTCCTGTTCCATTCGTATCTCTCAGCCCCTCCCCCCGGTCATATCCAACCCACACCGAAGCGCACAGCGTGGGAGTGAAGCCCGTAAACCAGGCGTCGTAGTATCCATCGGTGGTACCGGTCTTCCCGGCTGCGGGCAGGTTAAACCCCATGCGCCTGATCACAGATCCTGTACCCTCATCAACCACGCCCCGCATGAGATCGAGCACCTGATAGGCAATGCTTGGATCCAAGCCCCGTTCTCCGCTGATGATATGCTCCTCAAGAACCCTGCCCAGTGCATCCTCAACCCTCCAGATCCAAAACGGCTCATGCCTGATTCCGCCATTTGCAAAACATGCGAACGCAGAAGCCATCTCCAGGGGACTCACGCCCGAGGTTCCCAAGGCTATGGAATAAACGGGCTCCAGTTCACTGGTAATCCCACAGCGGCGGGCAGCGTCAATGACGTCTTTCGGCCCGGTTCGTTCCACCAACTGCGCGGCTATGGAGTTTACGGACTTGATGAGGGCCTGTTTCAAGATCATGGGGCCCTCGTGTCTGAGCACGAAGTTCTCAGGTTCCCAGTCCGGGGCGCCCTTGACCGGTATGGTCACCGGCCTGTCAACCAAAACCGTGGCCGGATGGAGGCCCGACTTCTCAAAGGCGGTGTAGTAGAGGAAGGGCTTGAAGCTTGAGCCCGGCAATCGGTTGTTCTCTATGGCGCGGTTGAATTCGGTCTCAACGTAGCTTCTGCCTCCCACCATGGCCTTGACCGATCCCGAGTTGGCCTCTACGGCAACCAAGGCACCCTGTGGACGGGTTACTCCGCTTACGATACCGCGCCCGCTTACCTCATCGATTCCCACTATCCTGTCGAGCCTCTGCAATCCATCCCGCATGGACTCCTCCGCCATGGACTGGAGCTGGGGATCAATGGTGGTGGTCACCTTCAATCCCCCGTGGTAAACGACCTCAGGTCCGTATCGCTCCTCAAGGTTTTTGATCACCAGATCCAGGAAATAGCTGCCCGTGCGCGAAGCCTTCGAAGGAGGCTGAAAGGTCAACTCTTCTCGAAACGCGCTCAGCGCCTGATCATGGGTGATGTAGCCCACTGCCTCCATCCGAGAAAGGACTACCCGTTGGCGTTCTTTTGCTCGATCAAGGTGAAGATAGGGATTGTAGCGGGTCGGGGATTTAGGCAGACCTGCCAGAAGCGCTGATTGGGCCAGGGTTAATTCAGATGCAGGTTTCCCGAAGAAGGTTCGTGCAGCCTGTTCGATTCCGCTGGCCCCGACTCCCATGGTAATCTGATTGAGATACGCCTCGAGGATCTCCTGTTTTGAATACCGCGACTCGATCTGAATCGCAACCAGCAACTCGCGAAACTTCCTCATATAGCTCCGCTTAAAGCTGAAAAAGAGATTCTTGGAGAGCTGCTGGGTGATGGTCGATGCCCCTTCAATTCTTCCGGGTTTCAAGAGCGTTACCCAAACCGCCTTTATGGTTCGCAGCTTATCCACGCCATGGTGTTCCCAGAATCGATGGTCCTCAGTGGCCAGAATGGCCTGGATGAAGTATGTGGAAACCTCGCTTAATGGGATAACCTCGCGACCGCCCATGACCATGAGCCGCTCACCAGTGGCGGCAAAGATCTCCGTCGGCGGGGTCTCGATAATCCGGCTCAATGGTTCTGGCACCCTCGGCAGATCCGGTACCGCGACAAAAAACATCCCGACGCCAATAAGCACTGCTGCGCTGATCACGGCTAGCGTTCCGTAGAACGCTGCCCGCACCATCCGTATGAGTGCCATAGCGCTGGTCATTCTTTGTCTCCGATCTGCTCGCCGCCTAGACTTTCCCCCGTATCCGTATCCGTCCGCTCAAGGTATGATCGCAGTATCCACACTGCCCACTCCCGGCCTTTGAGTATGATCACCTTCCTCCTCGTGCCGTCCTCAATCTCAAAGCCGATCTCTATATACCCGGAAACCGCCTCATCCGATATGCCGACCCTTACAATACGGCCTGGGGTGCCCAAGAGCTCCTCGGGCTGTGCAATCACACTCCCGAGATCCTCATCAGGCAAGGAGTTGAGCGCCTCAAAGAAGCGCTCCGCTGGATAGATACGGTTCTCGAAGGTAGGCAGATCATCCAGCCTCCCCTGCAAAGCACGTTCAACCCGCTCAATCTGGTAAACCAACTGTGTTGAGATCCTCAGGTCCCTGAGCACCCGGTTCTCGGAATTGAGCAGGTAGATCTTTAGGCCGTAATCCTCGTTCTCGAGATAAGTTCTAATCCAATGCCCGTCGCTCAAGAGACGGAGAAGTTCAAAAGGCGCGATGATCTCTTGGGCTAATGTCCCGGGGAGATTAAGATAAAGTCTTCTAAAGTGTTCCGATGAAAGCATCACCCCTTGACCGGGTGGAAGGCTTGATACAATCTGGGTAAAGGTATCCGCTCCTCGTGCCTCACGTTGGCTGGACTGACGATCCGTGATAAGCTGCTCCAGTCTCTGACGCGCGGTTACCGTTCTATGGCCCACCTCCCATATCGATCCTGATTCAGGTCTCTGAATGTTTGTGGTGACGAGATATCTGCCCAGCATCTGCTCTGCCCAATCAAACCGCAGCTCCGATATTACAATACCAAAGATGATCAAGATCATGAGCAGCGGCCGAGAGGCGAACACCCTGCTTGCCCACTCCCTAAAATCTTGTGGTTCTGATAAATCCATATCCTTAAAATTAATACATAAATTGCCCTGTATCGCAAGCTAATTCACGGGAACTGCCCCAGGTCGAGGGCAATGCGATCCGGCATCCCGGTTTTTCTATGAATCTAATAAAGCACTTGGATGGGAGCTGGGAAAGGCGAGACAATAAATGCTAATCTTGAAGATGGTGCATACACGGGCCCGAATCTATTTAGAGGGCTTCTTTCGCTTGTCGCGAATGTAGATTGATCTGGAATGGCCATCGCTCTGCACCCTTTCATCCACCTCGAAGAGTTTGGTGGCTATGGCGAGTTCCCCAAGCTTGCTGAACCCGTAGTTCCTCGGGTCGAATTCTGGGGCCTGTTTCGCGATATTGCTGCCCACTGCGCCCAAATGGGCCCATCCGCCCTCGTCGGAAGCTGCCTCAAGTGCATTTCGGAGAAGGGATACCAGTTTGGCATCCCCTTTCAGTTCATTAGCACTCTTTGGTTTAACGGCAGGCTCCGCATTATCGTGGGAACGGAGGACCTCAGTGAAGATGAACCTATCGCATGCAGATACAAAGGCCTTTGGGGTCTTTTTCTCTCCAAATCCGTATACCAGGAGACCCTCTTCTCGAATGCGAGAGGCGAGACGAGTGAAGTCGCTATCGCTGGATACGAGACAGAACCCATCAAAACGTCTCGTATAGAGCAGATCCATTGCGTCTATTATCATTGCACTGTCTGTTGCATTTTTCCCAACCGTATAACGGAACTGCTGAACAGGCTGGATGGAGTACTCCAGCAGGACGGACTTCCACCCTGTGAGACTCGGCGTAGTCCAGTCGCCATAAATACGCTTTACACTCGAAACCCCGTACTTGGCGACCTCTGAAAGGAGGCCCTCCATAATGGAAGGCTGTGCATTATCTGCGTCAATAAGCACTGCAATCCTGTTTTGTGACGGCTCATTTACATTCATACTGTCTCCCCTTTTTTATTGTTATTATACCATATACTATCAAAAAGGGGTATTGGTTTGGTACTGTTGGTAGAGCAAGGGCTTAAAGACAACTCAACTCAAAATATGAAGGGCTGTCTTTGAAAAATTTGTTTGTTGAATACTGCAACCTATCATGTGTTTTACCCAACACGTTGTTTCTCATACTAACTTATAATCTAATGTAAATCCCCAATTGCAGTGACGCGCCGGCTCCTTGTAGGGCGAGTTGATGATCAGCCGGTCAATGGTCGTACGCGGCATCATGGCTCCTCCGGAAGTGCCAGCGACTCAAGCGCGGCGATCAGCCAAGGCAGGTCTCCCTGAACGGTTTTCCAAAGGATGTCCAGGTTGATATCGAAATAAGGCGGTGTCGCATACCAATGATGTCTTCCCATGGTATCCTGGATGCACGTGCCCTGGTGGCTTGCGAAACCTGGTACGCAGCCTCGCCAATAATCTCGACTTCCTTCACCAGCGACAAGGCAAGCTGACGGTCCGTATCCAGGTCAGAGCGATTCCGTCCTTGTACGAAGGTTATTGCCTCCCGCGCCGCGTCCAGCATGTGCCTAAGGCGAATCACGTCATCCCTCCGCATACTGCACCTCCGCCTCCGCGACGACGCTCTTCCGGAAGTAGCGGCTCAGGTCTTCCGGCGTGCGAAGGTCCACTTTCCGCCCATCGAACACGCTGGACAGCTCTCTCTCCAGGCGAGCTACTCCAAAGAGGCCCGGTATGCGCCCCTGTTCGAACTCGACCAGGATATCAATGTCGCTGTTAGGAGCAAAATCCTCCCCTAGCGCGGACCCGAAGATAGCCAGCCGCCTGATGCCATGCTCTCGGCAGAAAGCCGCAAGTCTTTCCTTTGGGATTGCGAGCTTCGCGTTCATGTTTCCACCTCCATCACCTTCAGCCTCTCGATGCCACAGTCGTCCACAATCTTCATCGCGAGGTGCTTGTGCTCCCCAGGCTCGAATGGCAGCGACACGGTGCCCCGATAGGCTTCGATGCGTTTTTTGTTGATCTCGGCCTTTAGGTTCCCCGCCAGCCTCGCCCAGCCCTCGATCTCCCCGCCCATCAGAAAGAAAGCCTGGCGCAGGTAGCGTACGGTGGTGGTTTCAATGGAGACGCTTTGCCTTTCCATTCACATCTTCTGAAAGAATTCATCTTATTAATATAATACTCTTTGGCCTAAAAAGCACATTATTTTGGGGATGTTAATAAGGCAAGGGCCTCAGGACAACTCAATCCAAGATATGAAGTGCTGTCTTTGAAAACGTGATTTATTGAATGCTGCGGCCTAGACTTCTTTTTTCATTGCAAAGATATCGAATTATTTAAGGACATACTGCTATATGGTGTTTCTCCTATATAATCTTATGTACCCCTGCTCATTCTTGCGAAGAATTCAAATCCGGTTGAGACCGACGAAGAACTTCCACATAGCTGGAACAAAGGAGAACTCTCACTCATTCATATAAAAAACAGCCCCCAGGGTCAAGAACCCCGGGGGCTGACAAATCACAATTTATCAACGCTCTCCATTAAACGGAGCCGCGATATCACGTGGTTGCACCATTGCCTTCAATGCACCCGTGCCCAAACCGGCTTTACCCTTGCGGAAAAAACATTTAAAACCGACTGTGGAGGCAATGGCCCGCAGCGCCTCTCCGTTAACTTCCGGATGTTCCGTTCCGTCCTCAAGCCAGCCCCCGGAATCCTCTTGTTGCCCGGCCAGCCATCCAACCAGAGTACGCGCATACTTCTTCTTGCTCCAGCCAAATCTCTGAAAAGCAAGAACGGCGTAAGCCGTGTCCTGGATGTATCCATCAATCCCATCTTCCTCATTAACCAAAGTAACTAATTTATCTAACAAGCGGGCCACCTCATCTTTGTATTGATAATAGTATCCGCAAGCAACCAGCGCTCGAATTGCACCCGCCAGGTTCAAAGCATACCACCATGTATCGGTGCCATAATAGAAAAGATCATCAAAATCTGCCAGGATTGCAGCAGCACCATCGGCCCATGGCTCATCGCCTGATAAATGGGCTGCTTCGAGAAAAAATGCCATATCCCAAGCACTGCGTCTTACAATTGATCTAAATAGATAGTCTAGATCGTCGGCGGTGGCATAGCTAACAGTGAGGTTGTACCATTCAACGGTGGCTCTGTATTGATAATAAGGGTCACCGGTGAACATACTCAGTTTATGAAGGAATATGACATCAGGTGCAGTGCAGCGATGATGATACTGTGTTTCTGTCGCGGTTAGTCCGAGATGCTGCAAGATAAAATCTGCTGCGTTTCTTGAGGTCTCCAGATAATCTCGATCTCTCACATCACGATATGCCTCAAGCAAGCCCAGAGCAGTAACACCAGTTAGATTCGTCGCATTATTAGTACTGCCAACATACCAGAACCAAGTGCCCTCCCAACCGGTGTCAGTCCTCTGTAGTTCTACGACCCGGTCCGCCCCCGCCTTAATTACCTGTTTCCTGGCACCTTGTTTTGCCGAAGCCAAAGGGATATTGACAACTAAAAGTGTTATCAGGGATATAATCGCTACAATAGTGAGCTTTTTATTCATGTTATCCTCCTTTTGTCTTTAGGGTTTGCTGATCTAGATTCTTGGAAAATCCAGAAATGCTACCCCTAACACCTATCTATCAGCACATAGGACACCACCTCCTTTAGTTCAATCTTGCAACCTGGCACCCCTATTTTTAAATAGGTAAATATGAAGAACGTTATTCACTTATATTCAAATTCAAAATATGAAGGATTGTCACTAAAAAATGGTTAGTTTAATGGTATGACCTGACAACTATTGTGCCCAACACGTTCTCTCTCATACCAACTTATAATCTAATGCCCCTATTACTAGATTGCCGTTTCATGGGCATATTCCGGAAAGAGCTTTCGGACCTGCCCACTGCCAACCAACCTGGCAAAAATCCGATAATTATTGTTCTTGAATCTTATTCGTCCGGCAATCAAAGCCGGGTGGATCTTTAGCCTGGTAGCCAAAGAGAGTACATCGGCAGCATTAGGCACTTTTCCGGCATCGACTTCTGGCCAATAGCGCTTGGGAATTAGCGCCGCGGAGGCCATCTCATCTGCCTCATTTTCGTTTTCATTCTGACTGTCTTGACTGCGCAGATCCAGATCATCGACAATGAGTCGGCATTCCCCGGACAGGTGCCGCGCCAAGTGAGCCAATTCATGGAGCAGGGTAAACCAGAAATTATCCAGACGATCGTAGCGCAGGGTTAGAGCGATGATAGCGTTGCTGTCCGGCAGCAACATCGCGCCACCATCAAGGTATGTTTTGGTAAGGTGGGGGACAACGATCAGGTGAATCCCTTGTTTGGCCAGATATTCGCGGACCAAGAGGGGGCCGTCATTGAAGTAACTCAACCTGGCGATATCTCTAAAGGCAGCCTGAGTTAGGTTTTCTTTCCGAAATGGCGTTTCCAGCGGGTTTTTCAAGGCCAAAGCCGATACGCGCATGCACCAGGCTAAAATGGCATATCGGTCCGCCTTGGCATTGAGCCGGCCTTCAATACCCTGGCCAAACAACTTTGAAGGTACCGCATCAAAGCCGCCTGCGGCATCAACAAGGGGGCGCATCACCTCTTCAGCTTTTTCATCTACACCTTCCTCCTTAGCCACCCACCCCCGTTTTGCCATTTCTCGTACCGGAAAGCGTGACCATTCCACATCCGGCAGTGTTACCGGAAATTGTCCTCCTGGCTCCGCTAATAATACCTCCGCGGGGATACCGAGCCCTTTGCGGAGCCCCCGCATCATGGCCAAGGTAAGCGGTCGTTTCCCGTTCAGTACCTCAGACACCTTGCTTTTATTCCCGATGAAAGGCACCAGGTCCTTCTGGCTCAACCCCAGCTGGTCCATCCGGAACTTGATCGCATCAATGGGGTTTGGCCAGCTGATAGGGAAGTGCAGTTCCTCATACATCTCAACAAGTGCGGTCAGTAATTCCAGCTCATCCATTTCAGCGGTGCCGGGTTTGGCATCCATAAGCTGTTCGATGCGGGACAGCGCCCTGTTGTGATCTTCTTCATTTTTTATCAGCCGGGTAATCATTTATATCACCTCTGCATCGATTCTATTATACTCTCGGTGCGTTCCGATAAAGCGCACAAACACGGTCTTCGTGGCATAGTTGATCTTTACCACGAGACGATACTTATTACCTGCGATATTAAAAACGACGCGGTTACCCTTGAGAATGCTGGCAGAGCGATACTGATCTTTTATCTCAGCCGGTGATGCCCACTGCGCATGCTTTGCTTCGTAGTACCACGCCTCCAAAGGCCCTTTGGCCTCGTGATGCCGCGGCTGTTCGTAAAACTCGATTAGTGTTTTTCGTTTGATTACATGCACAATGTAATCAGTTCCCAGATTATTGTCAAGTTAAAAGTTCCCATGAAGGGAACTATTTTTCTTTTTTGTGCTTCTTTTCTCTCTATTCAGTTGGTCCCTTCTTTCTTTTGTTATGCCCAACACCCGGACTAATCCGCCGCGCCTTTAGCGGTCGGGCTGGGGTAATGGTGTACGCCCAGCACCTCAAAGACCCCGAGCTTATCTGGGGGCGCGAAGCGCAATATCATCCCGTGCTATAGCACAATACATTCCTTATCGCTCACTTTGAAGATTGTGCTGCCAAAAAGGCATGTTATTTTGTGGCTGTGAATAAGGCAAGGGCTTTAAAGCAACTCGATTCAAGATATCAAGGGCTGTCTTTGAATAGGTGATTTGTAGAATGCTGCGACCGGATGCTTATGTTGGCCACTGCATATTATAGTAGGCCAAAGATTCAATCCGGCGTATTTAAAGACACCAATTTAGCTTCGCTCTATGTGATGCCCAATTTTTGAGTAGGTCCATGGAGATTGAGTTTAAATTCGTTAATGAGGCTACGACCCAGAATTGGTTCATCTCCAACTGCGATCACCTCCGATAGTAATCTTTTGGATGCTATTTCGAACTCTAAAAAATAGCTATCAGCAGGACCAATTGCTACTCCACTTATACCCAGGACATCATAGCTACTCGCACGCTCAGCATGAAGAGCTCTAATAAGTGCCCTCGGAAGGGCTGTAATGTCCGCCCCTGTATCCACCAATGCCTCAATCGTTACCTGGCTAATGCTATCACCTGGAACACGTACGGTGATTGGTAAAACAGGAGCTGGAGGATAATAATTGTTATTGTCATATGGATAGTTCATGTCCTCCTCCTGGGAACTCGGGGTGTAGAAAGATGCACCACTTCAGGCTCTTCTTCCAACAGGCCAATATAAAGCGGGCCGTATCCAAATTCTTTGTAAGCCTGGCCAGCCAATTCAGTTTTATTATGACCAAACAAAACCGGCTTTTCTTCTCGAATAACCACGTACTGTCCACGATTTGTCTTCATCAGTTCTGGCTTAATACGTTCGAACGCTCGTTTGTCTCGTTGGAAAGGCAAAGGAGGTTCCTGAGGCGCTCTTCGATGCAAAGTTGGCACTTCTTCAGGCCCTAACGACGGTGATATAGCTACGAGTTGACGGACCAACATAACGGCAAGGGGATGAGGATCTTTGGGAATACTATCAATGATTTCATTCGTGAGATGTTCTTGCCCCTGATATGGGCCACTATAAGGAGTGTGAGCGTTTCTCTTCAGCCTATAAAATTCTAAGGTACAAAAAGGGTCCAGATAAGGCAGTTTGATCAGTTGAGAGCTGAAATTCACTATGCCAATTACCAGCTTGCCTTCAAAA
>Ga0307431_1000745_pt1 | contig 20645 bp, 15 predicted proteins | sample SalMarWE160170MG_FD_202155 | JGI IMG/M metagenome (GOLD analysis project Ga0307431, IMG submission 202155) | Salt marsh sediment microbial communities from the Plum Island Ecosystem LTER, Massachusetts, United States - WE1603-170 | ecosystem: Environmental > Aquatic > Marine > Intertidal zone >...
TATTTGGCTGCCCTTGAATTGGGCTATACTTCGGTTCAGAATATCGCTAAAAAAGCCCAGATTAGCCGACCAACCGCTTATGGGACTATCAAGGGTCTGGAAAAAAAAGAATTGATTAGCCAAACAAAAGAAAAAGGCAAAAAGTACTTCACCGCCCAGTCGCCGGATTATCTTTTGGGAATTTTAAAAAGGCGGAAGAAAGAATTGGAAGAGAGAGAAAGAGAGTTTATTCGCATTATCGCCGTTTTGAGAACTAAATATTATTTAAACGATGAAAAAGGAATAAAAGTTTACCAAAACAAAACTGGCTTAGAAGTTTTACTTGATGATTTTTCAACTACTCTTTCCAGAAAAATTTATATCTTAACAACCGACGAGAAAATTTGGCCAAGCATACAAAGAGAAAAAACATACCAAAAAATCAAAAAAAGATTAGGGAAAATCCAGGTCAAGGAACTTTCTCTGACAAAAAATAAATCTTCATTCGCTTATTTGCAAAGAAAACTCTTTGACCAGAGCTCTTTTCGCTTTAAAGGAACTATTGTTATTTGTGATAAAATCATTATTCTGCCTTCCTCAAAAAACTATCTGCTTATTGAAAACAAGGCGGTAATTAACCTGATTAAATCCTTTTTTCTTCTAATTTGGAAATCACAATAAAAAAATACGGCTTAAATTAATTTAGCTCTTTTCAAATAGTTCTTTAATATTTGATAATAGAAAGGGGGTGGTTAAGATGATTGTTAAAAAAGATATCGGCCAGGATAATTTTTGGAGGCAGATAGAAGAACTGGAAATGGATATCCAAGAATGGATTCAGCTCCTTGAAAGCTTGGATAAAGAGAAAACTATTAAGAAAGGCGAAACCATATTTGGCGAATTAACCTTAGAACAAATAATTGGTTTGGTTAGAGAGTTGGTCTTGGGACTTAATAAGTATCTGAACCTTATCAATATAGACGGAAAAGAAAGAAGGGAAAAGGAAAAATTACTTGAAAAGACAGAGGAGGTAATTGAGATATGGAAAAGAAAAATTACAGAAAGTTCTTTCTAAAAAAAGCGTTGGGAATCAAACTTGTCATTCTCAACGCCTTTTATTTTTAATAAAACCCTGTTTCGCGCTCTTTATCTCGACATTAACAATGTTTAAGATATACTATAACAATATATTCCATAAAATTGCTTAGTTGCTTAACCGGGTTAAGCAACTAAGTTAAGCAACTAATTAACTTATTATTCAAAATTAATTAGTTGTTAGAATTTGGGAATTGGGATTTTTTTATTGTATTCTTAATTCGTAATTCATAATTCATAAATAAAGGTATGCCTTCAAAAATATTTTCTGCCGCCATCGCTGGACTAAACGCCCGAATCATTGAGATAGAAACAGACGTTACCCGCGGATTAAGACATTTTGAAATCGTCGGATTGCCGGATAAAGCGGTGGAAGAATCAAAAGAAAGAGTGGGAGCGGCCATAAAAAGCTCGGGATTCCGGTCGCCTCATCAGCAATCCCAAAGAGTCCTGGTAAGTTTAGCCCCGGCCGACCTGAAAAAAGAGGGCTCTCTATACGACCTACCGATTGCATTAGGATATCTTTCCGCCTCAAGCCAAATCAGGTTTAACCCGGAAGGCAAAATCTTTAGCGGCGAACTTGCTTTAGACGGCAAGTTAAGGCCGGTTAAAGGAGCTCTTTCTCTTGCTCTGGCCACTCAGGAAAAAGGATGGAAAGAAATAATTTTGCCAAAAGAAAACGGTCCAGAAGCGGCTTTGATTTCGTCTCTGGGAAAAAACGAAAAAAATTCCGAAAAAATTAGAATAATCGGTTTAGGAACGCTAAGAGAGGTTATCTCTCATTTAGAAGGAAGAATCAAGGCAAAACCGTTTGAAACCGATATTAAAAACTTTTTGGAAAAACCAAATTATCCAGTAGACCTCGGTTGGATTAAAGGACAGGAGAGTTCAAAAAGGGCGCTGGAAATCAGCGCTGCCGGCGGCCATAATTTAATTATGGAAGGTCCCCCGGGAGCCGGGAAAAGCTTATTGGCCAAATCGCTCCCTTCTATTTTGCCCGACCTATCTTTTGAAGAGATATTAGAAGTCACCAAAATCTACAGTATTGCCGGTCTCCTGCCAGAAGAAAAACCTTTAATAAGCTATCGGCCGTTTCGTTCCCCTCACCATACAAGCTCTGAGCCGGCCTTAATCGGGGGAGGCAACCCGCCCAAGCCGGGAGAGATAACTTTGGCGCACAGGGGAATTCTTTTTTTAGACGAATTCCCGGAATTTCATCGCGATGTCCTGGAATCTTTGCGCCAGCCGATGGAGGAAGGAAAAATCACTATTTTGAGAGCCAGGAACCATCTAACTTTTCCCGCCCGATTTACTTTAATCGCAGCGGCAAATCCCTGCCCCTGCGGCTATTACGGCGACCCGCAAAGAGATTGCACCTGCACTCAATCGCAGATTGCCGGTTATCGCAGAAAGCTATCCGGACCCCTTACAGACCGAATTGATATTTCAATCAAAGTACCTCAGTTAAAATTTGAAAAATTAACCTCTATTGACGAAGAAAATTCCAGCGCCAAAATAAAAGAAAGAACAGAAAAAGCCCGCCAAATCCAAAAAGAGAGGTTTTTTAACGACCCCCTCAATAAATTCGGGGCAAGACAAGAAGAAAACAAAATTTTTACCAACTCGGAAATGCAAATTCCTCAAATCAAAAAATACTGCAAAATTGACCAAAAAAGCGAGAGTATCCTGAAGCGCTTTGTTGATTCAGGCAAACTTTCAGCCCGCGGCTTTCACCGAGTTTTAAAGGTAGCCAGGACAATCGCTGATTTGGAGAATTCAGAAAAAATCAACTATAACCATATAGCAGAGGGTTTAATGTATAGAATTAGAGAAAACTAATTTCAGTAATTTAAAAAGCAACCCTAATAAGGCGCTTTCATACTTACCACTTATTACCTTCTACCTTCTACTTTCCACTTATTTCTTCCAGCGAATATAATTTCCTACAGAATAGTTAGCTAAAAAATTTCTTGCTCCGATAACCGCAAAATGGAGATGACACCCTGTAGCCCCTAAAGTATATCCGGTATTGCCGATATATCCAATAACCTCGCCCGTACTCACATTCTGGCCAGGACCAACCAAAATTGTTGACAAATGTCCGTAATAAGTAGCCACTCCGTTTGAATGTAAAATTGTCACTCTTTTTCCTCCAATCTTTATCCAGCCAGCCATTTGGACAATGCCGCCGGAAGCCGCTACCACTGGCTTTCCGCAATTATTGGCAACATCAATGGCGTTATAATAATGAAGCCCTTGGCTTATCCTTCCTTCGCAAGGGAAAATGAAATAAGAATTAGCCACCGGGGTTTGGGCAATTTGGGAAACTTTTTTAGGCATCTGCCCTCCGGGGATAATTAAAGGGTCTCCAATAAAAACATTTCCTTCTTCTGAAATCCCGTTAAAAGCGATAATATCCTTTATTTCCGCTTTATGCTGCTCGGCGATAGCGCCCAGAGTATCATTTTTCTTGACCGTGTAAAGAACCCCGGAAACCGGCAAGATAGTAATTTCCTGGCCTATTTTAATTATTGACTTCTTTATATCATTGGCCCATAAAATCGTCTCTAGAGAGATATTAAATTTAGCGGCGAGAGAAGAAAGAGTATCGTCCGCCTTAACTTTATACTTAATAATCTCCTGCCTTGTTTCTATGCCTATGCCTATGCCTATACTTCCTAAAACCTTAGAAGTAATCATTACGGGCGAAGAGACACCAACCAAACTATCATTCTGGAGAAAGCTCATCTCCGAAAAATCGCTCAAAAAATTTCTGGCAGAACTTATAAATGTATTTTTATTAGAAGGAATCTTTTCTTCGGAGGCGTTTGAAGAATAAAAATCCCGGGAAGAAAGAGACGTTATTTTCTTTCCGGAAACAACAACTAATCCTAATAATAAGGCACTAATTAAAACTACTCCTAAAAAAATAGAGTGTTTTCTAAAAAATATATTCGCCTTTTTATTAATTTTTTTAAGATGAGAATCAGATTCGTCCGCGCTCATAATATTGTTTAGCCTCGTAGGTTTTATATTATCATTCTAAGAATAAAGGTCAAGGAACTTTTCCACAGCCGTTAAGATTTTCGGAGGCGCGACCTCTGAAAATAGACCTCCGTAAATATATGCTTTATTCTTTAAAAAGAAAATTAAAAGAATATCATATTCTGCCGTCAAAAGGGCTGGGACAAACTTTTCTAATTGACAAAAAAGTTGTCAAAAAAGTCATCAAGGCAGCCGCTCTCCAAAAAAAAGACACTGTCTTAGAAATCGGTCCGGGTCTTGGCTCCCTAACAAAAGAAATAGCCGAGAAAGTAAGGAAAGTAATTGCAATAGAAAAAGACCGAAAGATGTGCGAAATTCTTAAGAAAATATTAAAAGGGCTTCCTAATATTGAAATTATCAACGAAGACATATTGCGTTATAAGTTACAAGCTACAAGTTACAAGATCATCGCTAATCTGCCTTTTTATATCGCTACTCCGGTAATAAGAAAATTTTTAGAAAGCAAAAAACCGCCGAAAGAAATGATTTTAATAATCCAAAAGGAGGTCGCCCAAAAAATATGCGCCCGGCCTCCAAAAACAAACTTTCTGGCTATCGCTGTTCAATCTTACAGTAAACCAAAAATTCTTGGTTACATCTCAAAAAAATCTTTTTGGCCTCAACCAAAGATTGATTCGGCTATAATAAAAATAGTCCCCCGCCTACATCCCGCTTTTAGCGGGAAGCATGGCGGGCAAGCCCGTCAGCTTCGTATCCCTGTTTCGCCTCGCTCCCGCCTGCAACGCTATAGCCAATGCGGGCAGGTTCGCGATAAATTTTTCAGGATTGTCAGAGCCGGTTTTTCCTATCCCAGAAAACAACTTGCCAGTAATTTGTCAAATGAATTAAAATTAAACAAAAAAAAGATTAACTCCCTGTTGATAAAAAATAACATCCAGCCATCCCAAAGAGCCGAAACATTAACTATTCAGGACTGGATTAAGTTGGCCAAAGTGTTAAAATAATTTAATGTTGTGGAAAAGTAAAAAAAAATTCTTGGGCTTTCTCTTTGTTTTCTCCTTTCTTCTCTTTCTTGCTTCTTTCATTAAAGCATCCCAGTTAGAAATCAATTATCCGGAAATTTTCGGACAGACGCTGGGAAGCGATACTACTCTGCCCGAATACCTGAAATATGTTTTTAATTTTGCTATTATGATTTCCGGCGTCATCGCCCTTGCCGTTTTAATATGGGGAGGCGTTCTTTATTTAATCTCAACTGGCAACCCTGCTAAAATGAAAGAAGCAAGGGAAGAAATTTTCGGGGGAACGATAGGATTAGTTATTTTGCTTTCTTCTTACATAATATTACATATTATTAATCCCGGATTATTGACTTTCAATCTCCCTCCTTTAAACGCAATCATTCCGGGAGAGGCAGAGACATCAACGCCCCTGACAATAGAAAGTCCTTCCTTGATTATGGAAGAACTTCCTTTGGGGCAAGCGGCGAAAGAGGGACTTTGGGGAGAAACAAAAATCAACAATTTTAAACAAGTGATTACGGATTTCCAAAATTTTCTTGAAAAAGAGGAACAAGTAGACGATTCTGAATTGACAGACAACACTTTCAACCGAATTTCTGGCCTAAATAAATACTTAGGAACCTTAACCGATGAATGCCACTGCGGAAATCTTACCCCTTTATGCACTAAGCCGGCGACCGGCTTGCCCGTTGCCTGCGTAGGCGATGTTTGCCAGAAAGACCAAGGCAATAGCGTAGAAGAAGATTCCCCGAGAGCAAAAATAAATAAGATTTTGGAAATAAACGGAGAAAAAATAAAAACTTTTTTAGATTACCAAAAAAAAATCAAAGAACAAAAAGATATTTTAAGAGAAGGCCTTAGAAAGTTTCAAATAGTGGAAGGGAGAGTTATTGCCTGTCAAAACGAAAACAAAGATATGAAAACTCTTAATGACTATCTATCCACGCAAAAAGATTTTGAACAAACGGGAAATCAGATAACTAAAATTTCCAGTTACTGGCCCTCCCGAGGAGACCCTCTTACTTTCTATTGCTCAAGCGGAGGAACTGTTTACGACTATCCCTATTTTCCGGAAAAAATAGATGTTCGCTCTGAAGAATTAACTCCCCAAGAAATTCCCGAACAACTAAGCGGAATTGAAAAAATCAATTGCCCCGTTGAATTGCCAATAGGGGAAATATTAGATAATCTCCGAGAATTAGCAATTATTAATATTGTCAATTTAAATAGGGTTTTTCTTCTAATAGAGGAAGAAACAAAAGAAATACAGGAAATGACCGAACTGGTCTCACAATGCAATAAAAAGAACTGTAATATTTCTTGCAATTGTGTCCCCAACCTATGTTTTATGTGCTGCGTGCCAATTCCTTGCACTATTTGCGTCCCCAGCTGCCTGACAAGATGCACTCAGGTAATTGGCAGTTGCAATGGAGACGCCTGCCCGACAGATGACATTGAGAAAAAATCAAAAGAAATAAAAAAAACCGAGGATAAAATTTTTGACGCAATCAAAGAAATAAAACAAACTTTGTCCATGGTTTCTTTCTACTTGAACGATAAAGAAAACCCCTACAATTTAAATAATCTCAGCGTATCGGCCGGATTATGCCATAGTTCTGATATTGATAACCCTGATTGGGCTTTGCTGTCCTGTGAAGACGTTAAGGGAAATTACGGGTCTGATAATCAAATTATCAATTCCTGCCATCCCAGAAACTTTTACTGCTGTTCTCTTGCCGAAGAAACAGGAGAGATTCTTCCTCCGACCGAAAAACCGCCTTCTTATATTGTCCCGGCCGAAGAATTCCAACCTTTGCCATCGGAAGACAACTGCCCAAAAGGATGGCTTTGTAGTTATGACGTAAAATACTATAATCAATATGAAGACGCCTCTGAACCTTTAAAGCAACTCCTTTCTTGTATGCGGGCAAATTTAGACAAAACCCAGCAACAAGAAGGATTAGAAGATGATGAAATTATAGGAAAAATCGCTTCTATTTCTGACAAAAAACTCTATCAAGGGACCTGCGACTGGGAAGCAGGACACGAAGAACAGGAAGGGTGTTCATATCCCTACGAGATAAACTATCGCCAAGAACAAGTTTCCGCCCATTACGGAGGAACTTATTGCCGTTACGACCATAAATCTTACGCCCTGGAATTTGACGTTTCTTCGGATTTCCAAAAAAATTATTTAAAAAAGATAATAGAAGCAGCCAAAGAATGTTCGCCCGGGGCTTATGTTTTAGACACGCTCCCTTATGCCCATATAGATATCGGAGGAGTTTATAGTTGCGGCTCTAATGAATTTTAACCTTACGAATTTACGAATTAGCACGAACATACGAATTGCAAATATGAACAAATTTTTAAAAAAAGGGAAAAAAATCGTTGTTATTGTTTTACTTTTAATTTTTTTGTCTAGTTCGGCTCTTCCTTTTAGCATTGGATTTAAAAACACTGTCTCCGCGCAAGGAGTAGGATATACCCCCCGTTATCCAGAAAGATTAAAATACGCTGTTTCCGAGATAAATCAAGCCAGTAAAGATTTGGCTTATTATAGTGAAAAATTGAAAGATTTGACGGAGGAATGCGACTGCTCAAACGCCAAGTCCAAAATTGAAAGAGAGGGGACAGGAGATACTAAGCCCGGCTCTCCCGAAGCTTTTGGAGAAGCTTGTCCAAACAGAGAAGAAATTGAAAAAACTCAATTAGCAATTAAAAATAAAATTGACGAAATTTCTCGCTTAAGAGAACTTCTTGTCAAAGAAAAAGAAAGCGGTCTGGAAGCGGAATTGAAAACTTTAAGGACAGACGAAGCGCTAAAATTAAAAATCAATCTAAACGATTTGCTTGGTTTTATTGACGAATCATCTACTGAAAATATTATTACCTCAGCCCTAAATAATGTTGGATTCTTAAACAATGACCTATACTCTGTTGAAAAGCGAGGCGGCGCAAATTGGGGAGAAGGAACAATTATTGAACTTATAGCCTGCCTTTTGCCAGGCCAACAAGAACCGATTAAAATCATATTTAATGTAGGAATAACTTTAGAAAAATTAGATTTAGGAGAAATAAAAATTAAACTTGGGATTAATCTGCCGGACAAAATAAAATTGGCAGACCTTGCTAATTTAAAAAACATTAAAATTCGCCTGCCTAATATTGATATTCCTATAGGAGAAACACCTTTAAATGAACCAGTTGTCATTAACCCTTCTTCTCCCGAAATGCCCAAACTTCCCAGTTTAAAATTCTCCTGCCCTCAATTAAATCCGGCCTCTTCTGGGGAAGGGTCAACAGGAGAAGTATCCCCTAGTCATTATGTTGAAATTGAATGGTATTCTCAGACATTTTCCTGGTTATCCGAACAGTGTCAAGCAATCCCTCAAGCAAAAAACCAATTTGGGATAGCTAGCGTTCAATGCCTCTACGTAGAAAGCGTTCATTTATATATTGTGAGTACTTGCAATGCCGTTTGGCAAGAATATTTCGAATGCCTTAGATCAGAACACCCTATTGACTGTGAAGAACCAACCGCTGTATGCGCTTTCTTAGGAATGTCGGGCACCCTTAAAAATCATAGAGCGTATCAGACAGAATGTATAAATTTGTTTCAAGAAGAAGGAGAAACAGCCCCCAGAGATTGTTATATTGACACAGTATGCTCAGGACCTCCAGGCGAAGAAGTTTGCAACGCCACACCCGAAAGCATATCTCTGGTTTTAAATACTTTAGAAGATAAATGTTCTCAGATAAAAGAAGACGCTCAATCAGCGGGCGAGGAAAAAGAAGCGCCTGCTCCTTGTAAATTCCTTCCTCTTTTTACCGGAGAATTTAAAAATCCGGGTTCCCAGACATATCAAGACCCCTCTACTACCATTCCTGCCCAGACCTTTTATGACAACACAGGAACAGGAGTTAGGATGGATTGCCCTCTTTCGTTGTTTCCCACTTTTCCGAAAATAGAACTTCCAGACATAAAAATTCCCGACATTGACCTTCCTGATTTCAGTTTTTCTCCTTTCTTCAAAGTTTGTCTTCCCGATTTCATTTTTGAGGACTTAATCACTCCCGACCTGGAACTTTGTAATTTAGACAATTGTAAAAATCTTATCCCTTCTATAAATGTAAAAATCCCTTATCCTTATCTTTCTATACCAACAATTGAAGTTCCTCAAATTTCCATACCCTCTGACATAGGCTTGAAAATAAAAATAAATAAGATTAATCTTCCTTCTCTGCCGATCAATATCCCCCCGTTCAATTTAAGCAATCTTCTTAACGCAGAGATAGAACTGCCGGAAATCAAGCTGCCTAAACCAAAAATCATCTTAGAGATGGAAGGCGTAAAGATAAACGCTTTCAATCTTCTTTTGGGGTACTTACTGTCTTTTATTCCTATTCCCAGCGGATGCATTAGCGCTAGTCTCTCTTTTGTCCCTTTAACTAAATGTTTTCCAAAATATCATTTTTACTGGCCTAAATTTCCCGAAATTCCCGATTTATGCAACAATGAATATATAAGCGTAAATAAGTTCTGTCAAGATATAAAAGATTCTTTAGATGCCTCGGGAATAAAAGAAAAAATAGACAAAATCAGAGACAAAATGAATGAAGCCATTGAACCGTTACAAAACAAACTTAACGAATTAGCCCAAATCTATAATGAAGTAATTTCGGAAGCTATAGCCAAATACATAAAAGAAAAAGCGGAAATAAAAACGGTGTTAGAAGAGCAAAGATTAAAAATCTCGGGGGGAGAAATCCCTATACCGACAGAAAAAATTAATGATCTGTTGTCTCAAATCCCCACAGAAATCAACATCCCCTGGCCAGAGGACTTAAAACAAATCAACTTTGGCAATCCTATTACTATGAAGCTTCCCTCTATTCCTTTGGATAAATTAAGTTATACAAAAAAAGTGGAAATCAATCTGCCAGGTTTTCAGATTCCTTCTCTTACTATAAGTTTAAGTTCTTTAGGAAACTACGCCAGTTTTGAAGGAAAAGCCCCTTCCGGCGGAAATCCTTATCCAATGGATAAAATTGGAGATAATTTAGAAAAAATTAATGATATTGTAAACAATAAAATCAGCAAGGCCTCTGAAAACATTAATGAAATTTTGCAATAATTTCTAAGAAAAATGAAAGGCGGGAAAAGAAAGAAAAAAGAGAACATATATTCTGTCAAGGGAATTTTAATAATTGCCGCCATCTTTTTATTACTTCTGACCCCTTATTGCCTTAAAGCCAGCGCTAACACCAGCACATTGGAAATAGCCTATCCCAATATTCCCGGAACGGTCACGCCCACCACCGTTTCCAGCGGACTGCCCGATTATATAAAATATATTTTTAATTTTTCTATTTTCATTATTGGCTTTATTGTATTCGGAGTTATGATTTATAACGGCATTCAATACCTTTCCTCGGCCGGTAATCCGGAAAAACTTTCCGAAGCAAAAAAAGGAATATCCTCCTCTCTTCTGGGAGCCCTGATACTTTTATCTTCTGTCCTTCTTTTCAATACTATTAATCCTAAATTAACTGTCTTTGAAGCGCCGGAACCAGCCGCTATTATGCCAGTTGTTACTCCGGGAATTTATCTCTGTGATTATAAAATATCTAATATAGACGTCATTATCGGGAACTATACATCCGGGAGCGCAAACGCGGTTAAACAAGCAGTCAAAGACCTAAGAAGAGTGATGGATAAAAAAGAGAACGGAATAGGAACTTGTTTTAAGGTAAACTCCTCGGGAAATCTGAAAAACTTTACTTTTGACCTTAATGATGATACTTTTTTCATAATTCCTCAAAAAAGTGGGACAGATTGGGAATATAATTTTGGGATAATTTTTCACGAAAAAAATAATTTCCAGGGCAAGTGCAAATTAGCCAATATTTATTCTGAAAATAATGAAACCATTGGTTACAGTTTTGACGAATTCGGAACCAGCCGTTCAATCACTTTTTTTCAAAAACCAAACCTTGAGCCAGAAGGATATGAGGGAGTAATTTTATACCAATGCCTTCATTACAACGAACCCACCCTTTGTCCTAAGGACGTAACATCTCCCGGATATTTTTCCTGTAAACCGCAGGGAACTGAACTATATACAAAGGAATCAAAAGACGATTTAAAAGCCGTGAATATGATTCCCACCGAAGAAGAAGATTACTCTCAAGGACCGAGGTCAATTAAAATTGACCCGGTAGGTTCCTATTTCGCCGTTCTTTTTTCCGACGACCAATTTAAGGGAGATAAATGCGAAATTATTCATAATAGCGACCCAAACCTTCTTGACCAGCCAATCGGCAGATGCGGTAGTTCGTGTTGGTTTGTTTTAAAGGAAACTGAACAAAAAGAAATCAAGAATTGTTGGTCCTGTATTAATTCAATGTTTGTCGTTAAAGGGAAAGTTTTGTAGCGCTGAATATTTTTATGAATTATTTTAAAAAATATCATCTTAATCACTTGTTTCTTGTTTCAACCGCTGTTTTTCTTTTCCTTTCTTTCCCGCTTATTTCTTCTGCTTACGTAGGAGAATCAGTAGTAAATGCTGTTTTAGGCATCCCCACCAGTTTTATCGGAATCGTTATCGGGATAATCGCCTTAATCAGCAATATCAGCGCATGGATTGCCGGCGCTTTACTTGATTGGGTAACCGGTCCTGGTTTTATCACCCTAAGCTACACCAATCCAAGCAATAATGAAATTATCAGAATTGGTTTAGACATTACCAAAAACTTTGTGAATTTAGGGTTAGTGGCCGCTTTAGTTTTCATCGCTCTCTCTATCGCTTTGCGATTAAAAGAATACGCTACCGAGAAAACCCTGGCGCGTTTAATTTTTATCGCCTTACTGGTAAATTTCGCTCCGATTGTCTGCGGACTGATAGTTGACGCCTCAAACATTGTGATGAATTATTTTTTGGTCGGAATCAAGGAAGGGGTTTCCGGCGTTTTAACAGGCCTTGATGTAAGCTCTATCTCTAACGATTTATTTAAACTTTTTATCGGGGACATAGCAACGAAAACATCAATACTGACAAAAGGAATAGTGATGATAGTGTTGAATTTTAATATTGCTTTTATCTTTCTTCTTCTGGCCGTTATTTTTTTATTGCGATACATTGCTATTTGGGTTTTAGTTATTCTGTCTCCTCTGGCTTTTGTGGCTTGGATTCTCCCGGCAACTAAAAAATTCTGGGACAAATGGTGGGAGCAGTTAATTCAATGGTCAATTATCGGCATACCTCTGGCTTTTTTTCTCTATTTGGCAATGGCTTCTTTTAACGAAATAAATAGCGTCTTTCAAGGACAAATGACCTTGCCGGGGCTGGAAACAAGCACGGCCAGCCTTCTTGACAAGGTTTTTCCTTACTTCGTGACTATCGCCCTTCTTGACCTCGGTTTTATCTTCGGGCTTGCCACTTCCGCTATGGGTGCTTCGTCTGTAATAAATTTCGCCAAGACAAAAGGGACAAAAGCGGTAAAATGGACAGGAGGAAATATAGCTCGACGCGGTATAAGACCGGCCCTGGAAAAAATAAAGACGAAAGAAAAGGTGGGGAAGATATCCCGAGTAGCGGAAAAAATCCCTGTCGCCAGATGGTTCTTACCTGAAGCGGTGAGAAAATACGGCCAGATGACACCGGCTATAAAACAAGCCCAAGAAAAAACAAAATCCTACTCCTCCGGAACTCTGGCTCACAGAATTTTAAAAGGAGCGGACACCCAAGTCGACGCTACCGGCAATTTAATGGAAGTTTTAGAAAGAGGAGATGCCGAGGATTTGTTTAAAGAAGCAAGACAATTAAAACCGTTCAAAGAATTGGCTTATAAAAATTATGGGGAGAAAATAGGAAAGAAGCCGGGCCAATTAACAAAAGACGAAAAAGACGAGGCGACAAAACAACTTACCGACCAGCAAATTTTGGAGGACGACAATTTCAAAAAAAGAATAATAAGGCCCTTAGAAATAGCCCAAGGAGGAGGAATGTTAACTAGTAATGTCTTGAGAAGAGACCCTCGTTTGGCCCAATTAGTAGCCGGTAAAAAATGGGCGGGTGGATATGGGTCAATGACAGGAAAACAAGCGGGAAAAGAAGCAGTTGCGGAAGCGACTAAAGAATCAAGGTCCCCCCATGTTGCCCATTGGGAAAAAGAAGTGGCGGAAGACAAAAATGTGATAGAGACATATATGGAAAAAGGCCGGGGAGATTGGAACGCTTTAAAACAGGTTAAAAAAGCCCAGGAAACCGCCCTTGGTTCAATTGACACAATCTTCTCAGAATATATAAATGATGAATTATCTAAAAGCGAGAACCTGGAAGATAAAGCCACAGCAATAGGCGCTAAAGACAACAAAGGACCACATCTTGACAAGGCCTGGGAAAAATTCCACGAATCTTTTAAAAAGAAACATAACGACCTTGATGGTTATTTTAAGGCCTTAGAATATCCCGGATTTACAGGAGAGGGCTGGAGAAAAGGAAAATACATGCCGCCTATGCCTACTACCGGCGAACAAATGAAAATCAAGCCTCCGACAAAAGAAAAGACAGCAAGGGAATATAAAGACACAGGAGAGTCAGGGGCAAGAAAAGGCGGCCCTCGTGATACAGGGGGAGGATAATATCTTTAAAATAAACAGAAAAGAAATAAGGGAGTTCCTTTAAGAACTCCCTTTTTATTTTAATTTATTACTTCTTTTTTATTTTCCCCCTCCTTTTTTGTTAAGTTAAACGCTTGAATAAAACGTTCAATTACGGACTCAAGCGCTCCTCCACGCCAATCGCGGAGTGTTCCTGTCTCAGCCCCCTTATAATACTCAACAAGACGAGAAGCAATATTCTCAGCTTTTTCGTGAGTATAGTTGTATGGCTTCGCCGTAAGAAGCCGTACAATTTCCCCGTGAACGCCACCTGATTGAAGTGCTTGTTGATGCGCCTTATGCACTGCCGCGTCAGCTAAATTCTTCTGTCGTTCTATATCTCTTTGCGCTTCAAAAACATCCTTCCGGGTCTTCACCACCTCCTCGCTCCATTGAAAATCCTCAATAGTAATCTTGGTAATTTTAATTCCCCAACTATCTAAAATTTCTTGCTCAGGATTTTCGGAGTTCGTTTTTCCTCCAAGTTCTTCTTTTATTAATTGCCACCAAGGATGAATAGACTCTTGGTCTATCACCTCTTCCACGCTCTGGTTGCTTAAAAAATCCCTCATCAAGTTCTCTGTTCTCGCCCTCACTGCTTTCCGCCAATCAGCAACATTATAAACGGCGGAATATATATCCTCAACCTTTAGCCAGGCCTTCGGATTTACTAACTGCGCGGTACCTCCTCCTCTAAAATCTATATTCGGCTTTTCGGGAAAAAGATCCACGTCTTGCTCCCAAATAGAAACAATTGCCCGGACTCTCATAATTAGAAAAATAATCCAACAAGGACCCGGTCCTTTTATCCCCCAAAAACGGCCCCAAAACTCAACCACAAGCCGTTCTTCTTCGCGAGCTTGTCTGAGCCCAAAAAGAAAAACAATCATTCCTATTCCAAATCCCGTTGCTTGCAACCACTGTTGTGACAACAGCGACAGCAATAATAATATTCCCAAAAGACAAAAAACCAATATGAAGATAATTACTTTCATCAATAATTTCGCTTTCTGCATTTTCTTTTCCTCCTTTTAAATCGTTATTATAGAGAGAAGCTAAAAAAAAATTAATTTCTCTCTATGCCTCTTTCTAAATTATCTTAATAATATTATCCGGTTGATTGACATAAGGCGCCTTAGATAATTCTAATTTTCTTTCTTTCTTGTCAATCGCTGTTTTAACAATCTCTACCGCGTCGGGATCAATGTTTATCTCTTTTTCGCACTTACATCTTTGGCAGGTTAAATGATAACCCGCAGGAGGGGAACCACCCAGTTTACTTCGCGTTATTTCTATTCTCCCTCCATAACATTCTTGATGAAACATTTCCAAATCTTTAAACGTAAATTCTTCATCCTTTCCTTTTTTCTCTACCTCTATTGTAAACATTTTATTTACCTCCTTTCTTTTAATATTAAATTGTTAAATTGCTTAAACCTCTGGAAAACTCCAGAGATTTTTTCTTTTTAATTATTTACATTATATTACATTAGAACAAATTTGTCAAGTAAAATTAAAAATATCTCGGCGAAATAAAGCAGACCCGTTAACCCGATATAATATAATATTCCTAAATTGTCTTGATAATAAAATTAAAAAAATTATCGAGGACAAGCCCCGATAATCCAATATCCAATATCTAATATCTAATATTTAATTTAGCTCCCTTTAATCGGCATTACTACGTAAAGATAACTGTCGTCGCCAACCGGCCTTAAAACACCGGGCCCTGAATCGCCGTTTAATTCAAAAATAATTTCTGAGCTCTTTATATTAGAAAGCCCGTCCAATAAAAATCTATGATTAAAAGAAACATCCACTATTTCTCCTTTAATTTCTCCCGTTATAAAGGACTGGTATTCTCCGATTTCCGGGCTTTGGCTAAATATTTCTATTTTTTTATTTTTAGGGTCGGATTTTATTTTTACCTCATTTATTTTCCCGCTAAATAAACTAGCGCTTTTTATTTGGTTTATAAACTCATCTCTTTTTAATACCAATTTAGTGGTATATTTTTTAGGAATAATTTCTTTATAATCCGGGTATTCGCCTTCTATTAATCTGGAAATAAGCTGAACCTGAGGATGGGGTGTTTCTTTTAATAAATATTCAAACATTATTTGGTTTGGAGAAAAATATATTTTCATATTATCTTCTTTGTTGTTGAATATATTTATGATTTCTTTTGCTGTTTTTTGAGGAATAATTAAAGAATAATCCTCATCTAAAGAAGATTGATTTTTTAAGAAAATTTTCTTTTCCCCTAATCTAAAACTATCGGTTGCCGTAAGTGTAATTAAATCTTTTTGAAATAAAATATAAATACCTGATATTTCTGGCCTAGTTGTTGATGGTATAATTATATCTTTAATTTGATCTAACGCACGAGAAAAATAAGAACCTTTAATAGAAATAAATTTATCTTTTGTAATTTTAGGAATAATAGGAAAATCTTCTGTTTTTAGGGTTTTTATTTTAGTTTTATAATTATCACACTCAATTAATAAATTACTTTCTTTAAATTCAAGATTTACTTTTTTATTAGGAAGAAGATTTATAAAATCAAAAAAAACATGCGACGGGACAACACTTTCTCCTTCTTTTTCAATTTTTGCTAAAATCCACCAATTTATTCCTATTTCTAAATCAGTAGCCGATAACTTGAGAAAATTTTTCTCAGTGCTGATTAAAATATTATTTAAAATAGGAAGAGTTAATGAATTAAAGGAAACTCTTTCTGTTATATTTAATCCTTCTTTTAATTTTCCTTGTAAAATAATTGATTTCATATTTTAATTTAGTAGTTTTAAATTTTAATATAATTAAAATTATTATTATTATTAATAAAGGGGATAAGTAATATTTTTTATATTGTGTTTAATTTAAAAAATTGTGTTTTATTGTATGACCTTTTAAAGGAATAAACTCTTAATATGTTGATGTTTTTATTTTTCCTAATATTATTATATGTTTTTCAACTAATAAGACACAGAATTAATAACAAGTGCTTAAATTAATTACCCGGTTAAGATTTTTTCTTTTATTAATTCTATTTCCCCTTCTAATCTTTTATTTTTTATTATTTCATTTAAAATTTTTTTATAAGAATGAATAGCAGTGGTATGGTCTCTGCCGTTAAACTTTCTCCCAATAAAAGGAAAAGAGTTTTTTAATTCTTCTCTTAAGAGATACATTGCCACTTGGCGCGGCCCAACAATCTCTTTTTTTCTTGATTTAGATAAAATATCTTTTTCTTTAATTTCATAAAAATCAGCAACTTCTTGAATGATTTTTTTAGGAGTAACTATTGGTTGTTTAACGGAAAATAAATTTTTAAAAATATTTTTTACAATTTCAATATCCGGTTTTTGATTGTTAAGTTTTTGGTAAACAATTAAATGATTTAAGGCGCCTTCTAATTCCCTAATGTTTTTTTGTATTATAGAAGCGACATATTCATAAGTCTCGGTTGAAAAATCTACTTTCTTTTCCTGAGCTTTTGTTTTTAAAATTGCTATTCTTGTTTCTAAATCAGGGATACTTATATCCGCTATCATTCCTCCTTCAAATCTTGATTTTAACCTTTCGGCCAATGATTGTATGGCCCGGGGAGGTCGGTCTGAAGAGAGAATAATTTGTTTGTTACTTTCGTATAAAACGTTAAAAACATTAAAAAATTCTTCCTGAGTTTTCTCTTTACCGGCTATAAACTGAATGTCGTCAATAATTAAAACATCCACGTCTTTATATTTTGCTTTAAATAATTCCATCTGATGATTTCTAATCGCAGAAACTACCTCAGAGGTAAATCTTTCAGAGGGAATATATTGTATTTTCTTTTTTTTAAAATTTTTAATTACCTCGTTGCCGATTGCTTGTAAAATATGGGTTTTTCCTAATCCTGTTCCTCCATAAATAAACAAAGGGTTATAAACAAAACCGGGATTTTTTGCAACGGCAATGGCAGCGGCGTGGGGTAGCTCGTTAAACGAACCGACGACAAATGAATCAAAAATATAGCGGGGATTAAGATTGCTGTTTTTATCTATTTTAAATTGCTGGAATTCAAGCTGGTCTGTTTCCGGCGATACCACAGGATTCTTTTTGAAGATTTTTAGCTTTGGTTTTCCTATAGTATATTCAATTTCTTTAATCTTATCATTGAACTTATGGATAATTTTAAAAATATCCGTGTTGTATTTATTTTCTAGCCATTCTTTTACAAAAGAATTGGGGACAGAAATAACCACTTTCTCTTTTTTTTGGGAAATAATTTCTGTATTTTTAAACCAAGTCGCAAAATTTACTTGGGATATATTCAACTGGATTTGGGCAAGAACCGATTGCCAGAGTTCTTCGTTAATCACGATTTTATTTTTTAATTTTTTATTATATTTTTTATTATGGGACTATAATCAACTTTTTTCCTTATCTGTAATTGTAGCACATGTCAAATTATAAAGAAAATGAAGGGAAAATCTATGTTTTGTTAATAATAAGTGGATATTCTGTGGATTCTTCGCTTTCTTTTTTTAATAAATTAATATTATGAGAGAATTGACTTAAATTTGATTTAATATTAGAATAATTATTAAGAAAGAATTTTGAATTTCTAAATATTTATTTTTTATTTTTTCTCTCGCTTGCGAGAAACTTATTCATATTTAATTTTTTATTTTGAAATATATGTCAATTACCTATAAACCAAAAAAAAAGAAGAGAAAAAGAACCCATGGTTTTAGAGGTCGCCAAAAAACTAAGACAGGCAGGCAGATATTAATAAAAAGGAGAAGAAAAAAAAGGAAAAAAATTGCAATTTAAATTCCGCCTTTTACGCGCTGATAAAAGGGCTAAAATGTATAATTTTAAATTATGCTTCCTAAGAGCAACAGATTGAACAAAGAAAAAGATTTTAAGAATCTTTTTAACAGAGGGAAAAAATACAGCCTGTCCTCATTTAAGGTATATATAAAAATTGGCAGTAATAATTTAAAGCAGAGCCGTTTTGGATTTATAGTAAGCAAGAAAATTTCTAAAAAGTCGGTTGTTAGAAATAAAATAAAAAGGAGATTAAGGGAAGCGATTAAAGACAGTTTGCCCGAAATTAAAAAAGGGGTTGACGTGGCAATAATAATTTTACCCGGATTTGAAGAAAATAATTTCCAATCAATAAAAGAAACCTTGTATGCCCTTTTCAAAAAAGCAAAACTGATTAACCTACCTTGAATTACGAAATGCAGTTTTTGCCTAAAATTTTTATTTTTGCCCATCTGCCCGCCAAATTTTCCTCAACGATATTTTTCCAATATCGCTTCAAAAAATTTGACGACCATCTGAACAAAACTAAATAATTTTATCCTAAAAAACATTTCGTAATTCAAGGTAAATTTAGGAAACTCAAATTAAAAAAAGTTATGTATAAAAAACTGATTTTGAAAAGCATTAAGTTCTACCAATTCTTTATATCCCCTAGTTTAGGCGACCATTGCCGTTTTTATCCAAGCTGTTCCCAATATTCTTATTTATCAATTAAAAAGTACGGGGTTGTTAAGGGGTCGTGGAGAGGATTTAAAAGAGTATTAAGGTGTAATCCTTGGAGCGACGGGGGAATAGATTTACCATGAGTTTTTTTATCACTATTTTTAATGTAGTTTTATACCAGCCGTTATTGAACGGCTTGATTTTAATTTATGAATATATTCCCGGCCATGATTTTGGCATAGCGATAATTATTTTAACAATTCTAATTAAGTTTATTTTATATCCTTTGGGAACACAGGGGGTTAAATCACAAAAAGCCCTTTCTGAAATTCAGCCGAAAATAAAAGAGATTCAGGCAAAATATAAAGACAATAAAGAGGAACAGACAAAAGCAACGATGGCCTTGTACAAAAAGGAAAAAATAAACCCTTTTTCCGGCTGTTTGCCGTTGCTTATCCAGCTGCCGATCCTAATTGCTATGTATCGGGTTTTTTGGAAAGGATTCCAGCCGGAACAAATGATGCTTCTTTATAGTTTTGTTCCTGACCCTGGTTTAATTAACGCCTTTTTTTTAGGTATTATAAATCTCGCCAAGCCAAATTTAGTTTTAGCTGTTTTGGCGGGAATTTTTCAGTTTTTTCAAGTCAAAATGGTTTCTCCTAAAACTAAAACTAAAGAGAAGCAAAGTTCTGGTTTTTCCGGCCAAATGCAAAAACAGATGCTATATTTTATGCCCGCCTTTACGATAATAATTCTTTTTCGCTTACCCTCGGCTATTGGCCTTTATTGGATAGTAGTCACTTTATTCACTATTATCCAGCAATATTTTATTTTTAAAAAATCATCAACATGATACCAGAAGAAAAACTAAAAGAAATAGAAAAAATAGTTCAGGATTTTTTTGAAAAAACCGGTTTTTGGATTGAGGTCAAAGATTTATTTATTGAAGGAGAAACGGTTTTTTTGAGATTGAAAAGCGAAGAGCCAAAAGTGTTAATTGGCAAAAATGGCCGTGTCTTAAGCGAAATTCAACACCTTCTAAAGGTAATATTAAAAAGAAGATTTTTAGAAAATTTTTTTCTGGATATGGATATTGATAGTTATAAAAAAAGAAAGACAGAATATTTAAAAGAAATAGCTCGGGATGCGGCTGAAGAGGTTTCTTCAGTGAAAAAAGAAAAGACGTTAGAGCCGATGCTGGCCTACGAGAGGAGAATTATTCATTTAGAATTAGCCGAGATTTCTGACATTATCAGCGAGAGCGTCGGGCAGGAACCAGAAAGAAGAATAGTTATTAAGCCAAAACCTTAAATTAAATTCTTTGAAACAAAAAAAGGAGCTAAGCTCCTTTTTTTGTTTTTTTTTTAAAAATTTTCGTTACTGAATTATCTACGTAA